>Ga0255135_1000007_pt1 | contig 54454 bp, 41 predicted proteins | sample Law_Atlam_RepA_8_FD_188552 | JGI IMG/M metagenome (GOLD analysis project Ga0255135, IMG submission 188552) | Freshwater microbial communities from St. Lawrence River, New York, United States - Law_Atlam_RepA_8d | ecosystem: Environmental > Aquatic > Freshwater > River | place: USA: New York...
TCCTGAAAATCAGATATGAGAAAAATGCTCTGCAAATTGTGTTATATTCGTTGCAAAAATATTCACTATTTTCACGAATTAAAAAGGATTTAGCATTGTCAGAAAAAATTTATTTAATCGAAGACGTCCATCCCATTGAAATATATGGGCCTAACAATCAATTTTTGGACAAAATAAAATTGATGTTCCCTAAATTAAGACTGATTGCGAGAGGCAATGAGGTTAAAGTCGTTGGTGAAACAGCAGATATTGAAGCGTTTTTAATTCAGTTTGCCCAACTTCAAACCCTCATTGAAAAGGGGAGAGAATTGAATGATTCATTACTCCGGGAAGTTTTTGCTACTGAAGCTCAGATTCATCCCATGCCAGACCTTATGACTGAGGGCGATAAGCACATCATTCTATATGGTAATTCTGGCAAACCCATAAAAGCAAGAACTGCCAATCAAATCAAATTGGTTAAAGAAATAGCCAATAATGATATAGTATTCGCTTTGGGGCCTGCTGGAACAGGTAAAACATACACGGCAGTAGCAGTGGCTGTTAAAGCATTGAAAAACAAGGAAATTAAACGCATTATATTGACTAGGCCAGCAGTAGAAGCTGGTGAGAGTTTAGGGTTTCTGCCTGGCGATTTAAAAGAAAAAATTGATCCTTATTTACGTCCTCTTTATGATGCGTTGGATGATATGATACCACCAGACAAGCTTAAATTGTATTTAGATAATAGAACCATTGAGGTGGCGCCACTTGCCTTCATGCGTGGAAGAACTCTGGATAATTGTTTTGTGATTTTAGATGAAGCTCAAAACACCACAGATCTTCAAATTAAAATGTTTTTAACCAGAATGGGCCCATCTGCCAAAGTCATTATTACCGGCGATTTAAGTCAAGTAGATTTGCCTGCGAAACAGACTTCAGGCCTTATGAAAGCGACTAAGATTTTAAGCAAAATCAAGGGGATTGAGATCGTTGCATTGAATGTTGATGATGTCGTGAGACACCGTTTGGTGAAAGAGATCATAAAGGCCTACGAGGCTTGATTTTCAGTCGGTTACGACAATATTGAGGGGCTCGATTACGGCCTGGTCAGTCTGTTTATAAGTCAACTCTGATTCCTTAAAATCAGCGTGTATTTTTGTACATTAATCTATTGTTGTTATGAGCTCAGATTTGAAAATAGAAAAAGGCTTAATGGCCACCAATTATTTCATCAAAGACCAAACCGCTTTTTATAGAGGTAAAGTTAGAGATGTATATACCATCAAACAAGACCATTTAGTCATGGTAGCTTGTGATAGGATTTCTGCATTTGACCATGTTTTACCAAGAGCAATACCACATAAGGGAGAAGTCTTGACCCAAATTGCGGCTTATTTTTTAGATGCCACAAAAGACATCGTTCAAAATTGGAAAATAGCAGTGGCAGACCCCAATGTTACAATTGGTATTAAATGTGACGCTATTCCAATTGAAATTGTTGTGAGAGGTTACTTGTGCGGACATGCTTGGAGAGTATACAAAACTGGTGAGCGCATGATTTGTGGCGTTAGAATGCCGGATGGCTTAAATGAAAATGATGCCTTCCCTCAACCTATCATAACACCAGCTACAAAAAGTCAAGAAGGGCATGATGTTGATATTAGTCTTGATGGTATTTTGGAACAACAAATTTGCTCAAAAGAGATATTAGATGAAATGGTTTCAGTTGCCCTAAAGTTATATGCAAGAGGTACTGAAATGGCGGCTAAGAGAGGTTTGATATTAGTAGATACAAAATATGAATTTGGTTTGCATCAAGGTCAATTGATGTTAATAGATGAAGTGCACACGCCGGACTCTAGTAGATTTTTCTACTTAGACAAGTATGCTGAGTTACAAAAAGCAGGTAAACCTCAAAAGCAATTGTCAAAAGAATTTGTACGTGAATGGTTAATGGAAAATGGCTTCCAAGGTTTGGAAGGACAATTGATTCCAACCATGACAGATGAATTTGTTCAATCTGTTACAGATCGTTACACAGAGTTATACGAGGCCATGACTGGGCAACAATTCAATGGAAGGGACTACAATGATGTGTTAAATACCATCGAAAATAATATCAATCAAGCAGTCGCTAATTTATAATTTTTTATGAGAACTATTTTTTCTGCACTTTTTTTATCGCTAGCTGGTTTTTGTGCCACTGCACAAACTGTAAAAACTTATGCAGGTGTTCAATACACCGGTTCAGGTAGTTATACCGGTTACCGCAATAATCACAAAGATACCGTTTTGTTCTCTGCACCTATGGGCATTGATATTGATACCCTTGGCAGATTGTATGTGAGTAACGAACACAATATTTTTTGGGTTAAGGCTGATAGAGGTTTTTTAGCAGCAGGTTATACACTTGATCCTACATATCCAAGCGCAGCAGATAGTAAAGATGGAGGCGGTTCTATAGCTCGTTTTTCAAGACCAGCAGGTTTGGCTATTCATCCTGGGACCAATGAGTTATTTGTTGCGGATCTGGATAATAATCAGATTAGAAAAATGGAACCATACATCAACAATGGTACTCAACAAATCGTATCAACCTTTGCAGGTGTAAAATTGTTTAATGGGGCTCATTTAGATGCAGCCAAATCAAGTGCAAAATTCAACGGACCATCTGGTATAGCCGTAGCAGCGAATGGTGATGTATATGTGGCAGATAGAAACAATCATGTGATTAGAAAAATTTCAGGAGGTTCAGTAACAACCATCGCCGGTTCACCGGGCAATGCAGGATATGTTAATGCCACTGGATCAGCAGCTCGATTTGCTGCACCTTATAATGTGTTTTTAGATGGGAATGATTTATTGGTAGCAGACTATGGTAATAGTGCGATTAGAAGAATTAATTTGTCAACCAATGCTGTTAGCGATGTTGTAAATACTGGCTTATTTGGTCCAAAAGATCTTTGTAAAGTTGGTTCTGCCTTGTACATTGTTGAATCACTTTGTGTAAAAAAATATGATAATTCAAATCTGGTTGTTTTTGCCGGCAATGCCAATCAAAATGGTTATACCGATGCAGTTGGAACTGCTGCTCGATTTGAAGACTTAAGTGGGATTGTATATGACAAAAAGAACGATTTGTTTTATGTAGTAGATATGGGAAATAATGTGGTAAGAAGCATATTGCCTAGTTTGGCGCCTGTATGTAGTTTTGTGGCGTCAACCACTTCAGCAACTAAAGGTCAAACAGTTATTTTAACCAATACTTCTACCAATAAACCAAGCGCTTTTAAATGGACTATTTCACCAAGTAGTTATAGTTTATTAAACAATACCAAATTGACGGATAGCGTTGTTTATGTATCTTTCTCTCAAGCTGGTACATATTCCATTAAATTGTATGTAGCTAATCTATCTGGTTCAGATTCTTTACTCAAAAGCAATCATATAGCAGTTAGTTCGGTTACAGTAGCTCCAGTTGCTGATTTTATGGCATCAGATACAACGCCATTGTTATCAGATATCATCAGTTTGATCGATCTCTCTAAAAATACACCAACTCAATGGACTTGGCGCATTAGCCCTTCAACCTACAAATGGATGAATGCCACTGATTCGAACAGTAAAATACCAAATGTTCAATTCACTGCCACAGGCAAATATACCATTACGCTCATAGCGAGTAATGCCTCAGGTGCTAATACTTTGACTAAAAAAGATTACATCAATATTCAAAACACTTCTATCTATAACTCAGTTAAATCAGGCTTTGTGATTTATCCAAATCCAACAGAAGATGTATTGAATGTAATGACAACTGAGCAAACCATCATAGAATTGTATAACAGTTATGGCTTGTTGGTTAAGTCTAATGACTTGATTGAAGGTGTTAACCCAATATCTGTAAGCGAATTGCCTGCAGGTACCTATATCTTAAAGTTAAAAACCAGCCAAGGTCAATACAGCCAAAAGGTGATTGTTAATCACTGATTAAGTGCAGTTGAATGAATGAACCAAGACAAAGCACTTGCTTTATTAAAGTCGGGAAAGAATGTATTCTTAACTGGAAGCGCAGGTGCTGGTAAAACCTATGTACTCAATCAGTACATCGACTATCTAAGAACTTGTCAAGTTGCTGTTGCCATTACAGCTTCTACAGGTATTGCTGCAACACATATGAATGGCTTAACCATTCATGCATGGTCTGGTATAGGCGTTAAAGAAGCCCTTGGACCCAAAGAGTTGGAGTTCATGAAGGGCAAGAAATACCTAAAAAACCAAATTGAATCTGCTCAAGTATTAATCATTGATGAAATCTCAATGTTGCATAAACAACAATTGAATTTGGTCAATATGGTTTTAAAATATTTTAAAGGGAATGATTTGCCTTTTGGCGGCATACAAATAGTGTTTGCCGGCGATTTTTTTCAGTTGCCTCCTGTCGGAAAACCTGGTGAAGACAACAAAGATAAATTTGTGTTCATGTCTGAAGCTTGGCTTGAGTCGTCACCAACCATCTGCTATATTCAGGAGCAACATAGGCAAAGTGATCAAGGGCTTAATCAATTTTTAAATGCCATGAGGTCAGGAAATATTCTCGCAGATCATTTAGATCAACTGCAAGGTCTCATAGGGAAATCGGCACCGCCATTAGACAATTTAACCAGGTTGTATACCCACAATATGGATGTAGATAGAATCAATTCTGAGTATTTACAAGCATTAGATTCAGCAGAAGTCCATTTTAAAGCATTGGTTAAAGGCCCAGATACACTCAGAGATTTACTTAAAAAACAAGTTTTAACAGAGGAAGACTTAGTTTTAAAGTTAGGGGCTAGAGTCATGTTCATTAAAAATAATTTTGAGAAAGGGTATATGAATGGTACCATTGGAACGATTGTAGATTTTGATGAGTCTGGTTTGCCAATGGTTGAAACTTTAGCCGGCGATTTGATTGCTGTTGAAACTGAAAAATGGAGTATAGATGATGATCAAGGCAAATCAATGGCCTCATTTACCCAATTGCCACTGAGATTGGCTTGGGCAATAACTGTTCACAAAAGCCAAGGCATGACCCTCGATGCTGCCATTATTGATTTAAGAAAATCCTTTGAGCATGGTCAAGGCTATGTGGCATTGAGTAGATTAAAGTCTTATGACCATTTGTATTTGTTAGGGTATAATGCAACAGCCTTGCAAATGGATCCTTTAGCTTTTAAAGCCGACAAACGCTTCATAGAATTGTCAGCGGCAACTGATCAACAATATGAGCTTTCTGAATTGGAAAAACGTTTCGATCTCTTTGTGAAGGCTTGTGATGGAATTCCCTATAAAATTGCAAAAGAGAGTTTAAAGCCAAGTACAAAGAAAAATAAAATGTTGGGGCAAACTACCCAAGATCAAACCTTAGAAATGCTACAAGCTGGGTATGATATTCAAAGCATTGCCGATCAAAGAGGCTTAAGTGCTACCACAATTATTAGTCATTTAGAGAAACTAAAACTCTCCGGCCAATCACTCAAGTTTAAACAAATTCAATCGCCTAAAAAACAACAACAGTTACTTAAGAAAGCGCTTAAACACTTGACCAAAACTTTGGACTGTTCAGAGGCTTCTGTACCATTGAAATCTATCTATGAAACCCTAGAGGGAAAACTCTCTTACTTTGAGATTCGACTAGGTTTATTGTTTGTTTTGTAAAGGGCTAACTGCGTAAATGGTGAAATCATTGTTTTGAAACTCAATGGGGTAGTTGAGTGGTATTTTTTCGCCAAATACATGGTTTAAGATCACTATGTGTTTTAAACCCTTATTGGCCAATGAATCGGTAAAGTTTTGTTGAAGTAATTGTTCATTGTAAGCTACCCAGCCTTTTCTATGAGCGAAATACATGGGGGTAGGAAACTCTCCACTATTAATGCAAATAAGGTCATGTCTATTTGATACTTTGTCTAATTCAGCTTCTAATGTCAAGACTGGTTTGTAGTAATCTTTGATCACAAAATCGTCCAGATGATTGCCTAATCCTTCAATGGCAATAGCCCATAAGATTATATATTGGAATTTTAATTTGTTGAGTTGACTGATGCCATAACCACTCACAATTGCAAGAATTGGAGCGAAAGGAATAATGTAATAAGAATGGTGATAAAACGTAAAACCGCCTTTTAACATAATGGGCAAAAAGGCTAAAAAACCAATGCCAGATATGAATGCAATTTGTTTTTGTTTTTGTCTATAGGTACTAATCCAACCCCAAATACAGAAAGCAAAGGCTATGAATTTAATAGCGGTTTCATAAAAGCGGTTAATGGTTTTGTCCCAATTTTGAAGCAATTCTAATCCGCCTACGAACATGCTTTTCCCCATAAAAAAATGAACAAATTCATAGGTCTGATTCAGATAGGGTACCCAAACAAAATACCAAAAATAATTGATGCATAGAGCCAAAAAGCCTATCAAAGCAAAAGCCATTTTGTTGCGCTGGAGAAGTGGGCGATCAATCATGTAAGGGATAAACACAAACAATAGAAATACAACAGGGAGTTTGCTCAAAATGCCTAAACAAATCCAAAATCCAAACCACAACAAAGGTTTTAAGCGAGGGCTTTCAAAATAGTTTAAGCCTTGCTGTATACCGAAAAACATAAACGACATGGCCATGGTGTCTGGCATTATTTTTCTGGAGTAGGTAAACCATATAGAAAAGAGCAGAACTATGCTGCTATTAAAAGCAATTTGTGGGTTAAACTGTTTCTTTAATATGTTGTGAAAGCTCCAAATACCAAGGCTAGAAATCAATAAAACGATGAGCCTGCCAAACCAATCATGATAACCAAATGCTAAAGATAGCAAGTAGATCAAATAGTTTAACACAGGGAACTCCATGCCGGTAATGCCAGTTTTTTCGCCGGCAATGTCAATTCGAGGATACATGAGATTGGCATCGACTTCTAAAAAATTCCGACTCACCATTGTGACGGTTGTTTGACGCCAATTGTGGGTTAACTCTATTGGCGGATAATAGATGGCATAAAGTCTTAATAAAAAGGCAATGAGAATATAAAATCTAATGTCTTTAAAGAGGGGATGTTTGAGCATGTTGTTAACGGCCAATCGAACAAACTTAAGATAAATTATTTTAATTTGAGTTTTACAAAGCGTAATTTGCTTGAGTTTTTACAAGAAAGCTATGCGCTTAAATAAATACATCAGTGAATCAGGTTTGTGTTCAAGACGAGAAGCCGATAAGCTCATTGCCAATGGTAAAGTATATATCAATGGTCAATTGGCTAAAATTGGGATGGAAGTTGGCATTGGAGATGTGGTGAGGGTTAATGGTAGAACACTAGAAGCTAGAACGGCTGATGATTTGGTCCTAATCGCATTGAATAAACCTGTGGGAGTAACCTCTACTACTGAGGCAGGGGTTAAAGACAACATTGTTGACTATGTCAATCACAGTCAAAGAATTTTTCCGATAGGCCGTTTAGATAAAGATTCTCAGGGCTTGATTTTATTAACCAACGAAGGCGATTTGGTCAATAAGATATTAAGAGCTGGTAACAAGCATGAAAAAGAATACATAGTCACGGTTAATAAACCCATTACTGAAGACATCCTTCTTAAAATGTCAATGGGCGTTCCCATGTTGGGCGTTATGACCAAGAAATGTAAGATCGTTCAAGAGTCGCCCACTAAATTTAGAATAACTTTAATACAAGGTTTGAACCGCCAAATCCGCAGAATGTGCGAACATTTTGGTTTTGATGTTATCAAATTAGAGCGCATAAGGATCATGCACATCGAACTTAAGGGTTTACCGCTAGGTGAATGGAGAGAATTGAGTTCCTCAGAACTTAGCATTCTGTTTGACGCTGTTCAAAAGTCTCAATCAGAGGTAAAACCACAATCGAATAAACCTACAAAGCCAGCAGCTAAATCAAGTTCCAAAACCCATACTGGCAAGCCATCTGAAGCAAAAGCTAAGCCATCAAAGCCTTTTAAGCGCTCAACAGGTAGTAAGCCTGCCAATGCTAAAAAGCAAAATACCCAAGGTCGTCACAAACCCAAAAGGGGCCGAAGATAGCTGCTATGAGCTCTTTTGAGAGCTGATTAAAATTCAGTATTTTTGCCGTAAATGGAATTAGACAAGCATTATCTCCACGCTGAAGTAGAACAAAAATGGTATGCCTATTGGCAATCAAAAGGCTATTTTGATTCTCAGCCTGACCATAGAGAACCTTATACTATTGTTATCCCTCCGCCCAATGTGACAGGTGTATTGCACATGGGGCATATGCTCAATAACACCATTCAAGATGTCTTGATCAGAAAAGCCAGAATGGAAGGTAAAAACGCTTGTTGGGTACCTGGTACTGATCATGCTAGTATTGCAACTGAAGCTAAGGTTGTTAAAATGCTAGCCGAGCAAGGCATACAAAAAAAAGATCTAAGCCGTGAGGATTTTTTGAAACATGCTTGGGATTGGACACATAAATACGGCGGTATAATATTAGAACAACTCAAGAAATTAGGGGCAAGCTGTGATTGGAAAAGAACACGCTTTACCATGGAGGAGGATTTGAGTACAGCAGTTACACAAGTATTTGTATCTATGTACCGAGATGGTTTGATTTACCGTGGTACTAAAATGGTGAATTGGGATCCTAAAGGCCTAACTACACTTAGTGACGAAGAAGTTATTTACAAGGAGAATAATGCGCAGTTGTATTATATCACCTATCCATTTACAGAGCAAACTAAACAAGCTGTAATGGGGCTGTCAGATGGCTTGTGCATTGCTACAACTCGACCAGAAACTTTAATGGGAGATGTGGCTATATGCGTGCATCCTGAAGATGAAAGATACAAGGCTTTGATTGGTCAAACAGTTATTGTGCCAATCGTTAATAGGGTAGTGCCAATTATAGCAGATGATTACATTGATCAGAGTTTTGGAACAGGTTGCTTAAAAGTAACGCCTGCGCACGATGAAAATGATTACCGTATTGGTGAAAAACACCGTTTAGAAGCCATCGATGTGTTGACCGATGAAGGTAAAATCCACGAAAGAGCAGGGGCCTATGTTGGTTTAGACAGATTTGCCTGTAGAAAACAAATTGTGAAAGACCTTGAAGAACAAGGCTTGTTGCAAAAAACAGAATCCATAAAAAATACAATTGGGCACAGTGAGAGAACGGATGCAGTCATTGAGAAAAAAATCTCTACTCAATGGTTTGTGAATATGCAGTTGTTCATGGAAAAGCATCCTGAAGTATTGGACCATGTAATGGACGATCAAATTGCTTTTCACCCAAGTAAGTTTAAAAATACCTATAAACATTGGTTAACCAACATAAAAGATTGGAACATTAGTCGTCAATTGTGGTGGGGACATAGAATACCAGCATGGTACGATGATTTTGGACATATGGTTGTGGCCTCAACTGAAGCTGAAGCCTTGATGCAATTTCAATCCTTGAATCCACATATCCAAGCAAAAGACATCAGACAAGATGAAGATGTTTTAGATACTTGGTTCAGTAGTTGGTTGTGGCCAATTTCTGTGTTTGATGGGTTCAAAGATTCAGCAGATTTTAAGTACTATTATCCGACCAATGATTTGGTGACGGGCCCTGATATTATATTCTTCTGGGTGGCCAGAATGGTTATGGCCGGTTATGCATTTACAGGTCAAAAACCTTTTTCAAATGTGTATTTTACTGGTTTGGTTCGCGATAAACAACGTCGTAAAATGAGTAAATCATTGGGCAATAGCCCTGAGCCATTAGAATTGATTGCACAGTTTGGCGCTGATGGTACACGTATGGGTTTATTGTTATCTGCTCCAGCTGGCAATGACATTCTTTACGATGAAAGCCAATTGGAACAAGGGCGAAATTTTTGCAACAAAATTTGGAATGCCTACAGACTACTAGCCAGTCTGCCGGTTAAAGTAGATGCTGAAATAGACGCTAAAGTCTTGTCTGCAGATGCATTGGCTAATCAGTGGTTTGAAATGAAGTTTCAGACAGCCGTTAATGCCATTCACAATGAGTTCAAAGCCTTCAGATTAAGTGACGCGCTCATGTCCATTTACAAATTGATTTGGGATGATTTTTGTTCAAACTATTTGGAAATGATTAAGCCAACTTATGGCGATGCAATTGCTGCTTCAACAATCAATCAAGCCAAGCTTAATTTTGAATCTTTGCTCAAATTACTGCACCCATTTATGCCTTTCATTACGGAAGAGTTATACCATGCATTACACGAAGGTCATCCAGCTCAAGCCATTATTGTTTCAAGCTATCCAAAAGAAAACACTGAACTACTCGCATTAAATGATTTGCCATTGGGTATCGTTACTGAAATTAGAAATATACGCAACAGTAAAGGCTTATCGCCTAAACAACCATTAGATATTATTATCAATACCCCTAATGTTGCTAATTATGAGTTGTGGGAAGGCATCGTTAGGAAATTAGCCAACCTCAATCAAATTCAATACAATCAGGCTAAACCTACGCATTGCATTACAGTGTTGAATGGAACCGATGAGTGTTTTGTGCCATTTGAATCTCAGATTGATCAAGCAGCCGAACAAAAAAAGATAGCAGAAGAAATTGCTTATTTACAGGGCTTTTTAAAATCAGTAGAGGCCAAATTGAGCAATGAGAAATTTGTAGCCAATGCCAAGCCTGATGTGATTGAAAAAGAACGTCAGAAAAAGGCTGATGCAGAAGAAAAAATCAAACGCTTGCAAGGTCAATGAATCTGTTCTTGAGGCTACAATTGTCAGTGTCTAAATGGCTTCAATTAAGGAAGCTTAGACGCGATGCCCTCAAGACCAAGCAATGGCTAATGGATGAATTAAAAGTCATTCAAACACTTAGTAATAGCAACCATAAAAAGCATGGTACATTGATTGTAAAATGCGATGATATTGGTGATTTTTTATTCTGGCAGCAATGCATTCCCTACATTAAAGCCAATGCGCCTAAACCCATCACTTTTGTTGGCAATGCTCAAGTAAAGCCATTAGTGGAGGCATGGTTTGATTTTGCAGATCATTACATTTGGATCAATAAAGCGCAATGGGGCAATGCAAAATACCGATTAGAACAGTATCAAACTTTGAGTAAGCATGCTTATGAACTCGTTTTTACGCCCTTGTTTACCAGACAGTATAAGCTAGATGATTTGCTAGTTGCCGCTGCACAATCTGACCGTAAAATAGCCTGGTCGAGTACGCATCACAGTTACATTCCAAATTTACCTGAGGCAGAAGCCATCATGCATTCAACGATACATTCTGATCAAGCCATCGGATTAGAATATTTTAGAAATTTGGAGTTCGTTGAAAAGCTGTTTCATGTGCCTGTTGAGTACACTGTTCAATCGCCATTTGCTCAATTTAAAAAACACAATCATTTGATCATTTTTCCGGTTGCAAGTTCAAAGGCTCGCAATTGGCCAGTTCATAAATACGCCCAAGTAATTCACCGAATGCAAGGGCATTTTGCCAAAATCATTGTTTTAGGGGGGCCTAATTCAATTGCCTTTTCTGAGGCTTTAAAACCACTTTGTAAAACGTTACAATACATCGATTTATGTGCTCAAACCTCTTTGTTAGACTTAATGACTTTTATAGGAGAAGCCAGTGTTTTGCTGACACCAGATTCTGCAGCATTGCACTATGGGGTGTTAACGGCCACCAATACTGTAGTAATTAGTAATGCCACCAATTGGCAAAGGTTTACCAACTATCAGCCTTATGTTAAACACCAAGTTAGGGTTGTGTATCCTGAATGGATGAAATTAGATGCCAATCAATTAAAATTACAGTACAGTCATACTGAAATTAAGTCCATTGGTGTAGATCAGATTTGCGAAGCCATTTTGAGTGTTAAAGCCCAAGCTTAATCCATACGACTGAAAGGCAGCGCATTTAATGGCGTAAAGTCTTGATTTAAATATTTATAATGGGCCACCATAGCAATCATAGCTGCATTGTCTGTGCAATATTCAAAGGCCGGAATAAGTGTTCTCCATTGGTGCTTTTCGCCCAGTGCAATAACTGAACGCCTCAATAAAGCATTGGCAGATACACCGCCCGCTATGGCTATGGTTTGAACATTGTGCGCTAAGGCGGCTTTTTCTAATTGTCGAATCAAGGGTTTAACGATTGCTTTGCGCATACTGGCACAAATGTCATTTAAGTGTTTTTCTATAAATGCACTAGGATCTGTTTGCTTCTGCAAAAAATACAATAAAGCTGTTTTAAGTCCACTGTAGCTGAATTGGTAATCTTCTAATTTCGCGACAGGAAATTCAAAGGCTTTCTCGTTGCCAAGTTCAGCATATTGGTCAATTAAAGGCCCTCCTGGGTAGGGCAAATTTAGGAGTTTAGCCGTTTTGTCAAAAGCTTCGCCAGCCGCATCATCTAGGGTAGACCCCAAAACGCTCATGTCTAATTCAGATTTCACCAAAATCAATTGGGTGTGTCCGCCTGATACCAATAAACAAATCATTGGAAAGCGCTGCTGTTGCTCAATATAATGAGCAGCCACATGGGCTTCTAAATGATTTACCCCAATGCTCGGCAAGTTTGAAGCCAAACACAGGCCCTTGGCAAATTGACTGCCTACTAATAATGAGCCCATTAAGCCCGGCCCTTGTGTATAGGCAACTGCATGCAATTGATCAGTTGACATTTCTGCTTTTTCAAGTGCCTTGCTTACGACTTTAACTATATTTTGTTGGTGTGCTCTACTGGCCAATTCAGGGATAACACCGCCGTATTGTTGGTGGATTAATTGACTCGAAACAATATTGGCAAGTATTTTGCCGTTTTGAATGACGGCAGCTGCGGTATCATCGCAAGAAGATTCAATGGCCAAGATGTTGATAGTGTCTTGTTTTTCTGTCATTGTGTGTATAGTCTTCTTGTGTGGTTACTTATATTTGCCCTTAAGGCCAAAAGTGTTAGCAAAGATATCTAAAATAGCTCGATTAATCCTACTCATCATGTTTTTCGTGGTGGGTCTGCTTTACATTGCTTTTAGAAGTAAACCTGTTCAATCATGGTTGGCTCAAAGTATTACTGAATATCTATCAACAGAATTAAAAACCAAGGTAAAAGTTTCTGGAGTTGACATAGCTTTTTTTAAGACAGCTATTATTGAAGATTTGTATGTTGAAGACCAGGCCGGAGATACCATGTTTTATTTCAGGGAATTGAATTTGGATTATAATACATATAAGGCCAATAAACGATTAATAGATTTTAATGCAATAGCCATCAATGGTGGTAAGGTGTATTTTGGTGAGCACAAAGGAGATTCAACAGATAATTACGAGTTTTTATTAGATTATTTTGATGCAGGACCTAGAGATCCCAATAAACCCAAAATTATATGGACAATCCATAGTCAAGAGGTCGCGCTTGAAGATGTAAAGTATGACTATTTTCAAGACAATGATGAGGCACCTGATTTCATGGCCTTTAACTACAATCAAATTAGTTTTTCTGATATCCATGCAAGTCTATCTGATTTTTATTTGATAGATGATTCTATGCATTTTATAACCAATGCATTATCAGCAAAAGAGAAATGTGGATTTGAACTCAAACAATTACAAGCTACAACCAATATTCACGCAAAAGGCATTGAATTTGAAAAATTTCATTTATACAGCCAACAAAGTGAAATTGAAGGGGATTTTAAGCTATTAACCAATACTTGGAAAGATTACAATCAATTCAATGACAATGTAACCATCAAAGCCAATATAACAGCCTCAACCATCAGAACATCTGATTTGGCTTTCTTTTCAGATGAACTCAAACCTTATGATTTTAGTTTGCAATTAAAAGGTCAATGTGAAGGCCCGTTATCACAACTTAGAGGGCACTCAACTGAAATTAAAGCCCTTGAGACGACTGTGTTTAATGGGGATTGGTCAATGACTGGTTTGCCTAATTTCGACAATACCATTTTAGATATTAATGTCAAACAATTTAAATCTAATTATCATGATTTAGAGGTGTTGTCGCAAAATAATATGCCTAGTAATTTTGCGGCTTTGGGGACTGTTCAATACCAAGGCAGCTTTATTGGCTTTTACAATGATTTTGTTTCTTACGGGAATATTGCTACGCAAATTGGTAATTTTAAAACAGACATCAATATTAAATACAGTGAGGGTTTAGATAAAGCTAAATACTCAGGAACGTTGAGTACTGATTTCTTTAAAATTAATTCGTTTATTAAGGAAGCCCAAATCGATGATATAGGATTTGATGTTCGCATTGATGGGGTGGGAATGAGCAGAGATCATTACCGCATTAACTTAGATGGTAAAATGCCCCATTTAACTTTTAATGGTCATACTTTTAAAAACATCACAGCGAAGGGAGAAATGAGTAAAGCCAGATTTGCTGGTCAAGCCCAATTCAGAGATGAAAACTTAGATTTAGATTTTGATGGAGAATTTAGAAGTGATTTAAAAGTGCCATCTGCTCATTTTACCGCAGATATTCACAAAGCCAATTTAAAGAGTTTTGGATTAGATCATACAGATCAATGGCTTAAAGGCGTATTTAATTTAGATTTTGTGGGTAAAAGTATAGATGATGCTCAAGGGAGTATTGTCGGAGAAAGTATTGCGATTGAGAGAAATGGCAATAAAGTGAACATCCCTTATGTGAATTTGTCTGCCTATGAATACAATGACATCAAAGAGCTTAAACTTAGAAGTGATATTGTTGATGCAGGTATCAAAGGTCAATTTAAACTTAAATTGTTGGATGTTTCTATTTTGCATTTGATGCATCAGCTGATTCCTGCTTATTTTAATATGCCTAAAGTGCAATTGCCTAAAGAGGATTTTGTGTTTGAGGTAGATTTGAAGCGCCCATACGATGTCACCTCTTTGTATTTACCAAAACTTCAGTTAGAGCCATGTGTTGGGAAGGGGAGTTATAATTCCAGTACTCAAGCTCTAGATTTTGCAATCAATAATAAGCTGATTGTATTCGATCAATATGAATTCAAACAACTCAGATTAAAGGCTAATAAAGTTAAGGGGCAACAATTGAAAATGGCTGTTGATTTAGGCCATTTTACTGACAGGGATTTTATTCATACCAATGCCATTCACATTGAGTCAAAAGTATACGACAACTCAGTTGACTATGCATTTAGTGGAATTGATACTGGATTTAAGATTGGTATTCAATCTTTAGGCGATTTGCAATTTCACAATGATAGTATAGAAATTCATCTTAAGAAAGTTCATTTAAGTGTAGCAAATGATATTTGGAGACTTGATTCAAATGCCTCGGCATTGGTTGTAGGAGAGAATTTTTCTTTGAGCGACTTTGTGTTTAGATTGAAAAAAGAATCTATTTCCGTTGATGGCGCTTTAGGGCCCAATACACCTCAAAAGCTGTCAATTGCTTTTAATGAGTTTAGTTTAAATACTGTTAATTATTTCGCCAAACACACTGATTTGCCGCAGTTGAATGGCCATGCAGATGGAAATGTCTTTATGACAGTTCAAGAAGGATATAATGCATTTCATTCAGATATAGATGTTTTTGATTTTTCAATCAATGGCGATACAATTGGAGATTTGAGTGTATTCACTAAGAACCAAAGTAATTCGCATCTTCAACATTTAAAAGTATATGTAGATAGAGGTTTGTTGGATTCTTTGCGCATTGAAGGCGAGTTAGATTATAAGAGCGTTACTCAGAATTATCAATTGCATGCCTTTTTGCCTCCAACAGATGTTAAACTATTTCAACCTTATTTAGATGGCATTTTCGCAAAACTTTCTGGCAAACTATATACAACTGATAGTTTGAGCATCACAGGAACTTTTTCCGATCCAATTATTAAAGGCGGATTAGAATTAAAACAAGTAAATTGTATTGTAGATTTTTTGAATTCACCACTTCAGTTTTCAGCTCATATTGACATAGATCGCAATTCATTTAATATCTCTCCATTCGCAATCACAGATCAAAAGAAAGGCACGGGAATGGTCAAAGCAGTTTTTACTCATCAATCCTTCAATGATTTTAAAATGGATTTAGAACTCATGAATTTAAAACAATTTCAAGTTTTGAATACTTCTAAGGGAGATAATGAGTTGTTTTACGGCCAAGGCTTTGCCAATGGTAATGCTCAAATTAATGGACCCTTTGATGCTTTGGATTTAGCCGTTCAAGCTAAAACTACTGCAGGCACAAAGTTATATATTCCAATTAGTGAAGGAGAAGCTAGTAGTTTTCCTAATTATGTTCATTTTAAAACCAACCGTAAAAAAATCATTAAAGAGAGTAGTTCAGATTTCCCTTTGCACAGTTTGGTTTTAGACATAGAAGCTACAAATGATGCTGATGTTGAAATCATATTCGATGAAATTTTAGGGGATAAAATTACAGGTACAGGTCATGGTGATTTAAAACTTGAGATGAATCAAAGTGGTGACTTTTTCATGTTTGGAAATTATATAGTAGACAAAGGCCGTTATTTGTTCACCGCTTTTGATTTGTATAATAAGCCGTTTAATATTCGTCCTGGAGGAAGCATTACTTGGTATGGAGATCCCTTAGATGCCAAATTAAATATAGTAGCCTATAATTCTGAGACTACAAGTCCATCGCCATTATTAACTGCAGTTGCTTTGAATTCTAATTTTAATGCCAACACATCTGTACAAGCAGTAACTGTTGAAAGTGAATTGTATTTAAAAGGTAACTTGTTTTTACCAGAAGTGAGCTTTGGTTTAAATTTTCCTAAATTACAAAGTGAAGCGGGCAACTATACGAGTTCATTGTCGCCAGTTATTAACAGAATAAAATCCGACAGAGAAGAGGTGAATCGACAAGTATTTAGTTTGTTGTTGATGAAGAAATTCTTGCCCCCAATGTTTGCTCAATCAGAGGCTGGATTAACCAATGCTGGTTCTACAGCGCTATCCTCTGCTGGTACAGATTTACTATCCAATCAATTGAGTAATTGGTTAAATAAAATTGATCCCAATTGGAAAGTCAATGTCATATATAAAAATGGCAGCATTACATTGCCTGCAGAATACGGTTTATTGTTAAGTAGCAAGTTTTTGAATGATAAATTGACCTTTGATGGCAGTTTTAGCAATTACAGCTCTATCCCCAATATCAATCTAGAGTACAAACTCACTAAAAAGGGCAATGTGAAAATCAAAGCCTATACCCGTTCTAGTTTCAACCAGGTGAATACCACTTCATTGAGCACGCCTATTACTACAAATGGCGTAGGGGTTGTATATACTAAGGAATTTAATGTCTTACGTCCCTTCAAATTTCTCAAACGCAAAGGCGGTAAACGGAAGGCGAATTGAGTGGTTGGTTAATGGTTAATGGTTAATAGTTAATAGTTGATGGTTTCCTCTAATAACCAATAACCTTACTTACCGTTCTGTTGTTGCTTAAACGCTTTTTGTTTCTTGTTAAAGCCATTAAAGATCAAGTAAAAGCCATAAAATACGATGGCAGTCACTACAATTTCTGAAATGATTAAAGTCGTTTTAAACTGACTAATACTTGCCGCTTGCTGAAGAGAATCCTGCATACTAGTTGGTTTCAGAATAACTATCGTTTTGAGGATCTCTAGGTGGCGTTCTTAGAACTTTTACAAAATAGTGTATGGTCATGTATGATACTATTGTACAAGAAGCGATCATCATGATTAAAGCAGATGTATTCATGTGTGTTGATTATTGAGGGTTGGTTTGGCGACGTTTTTTGCTGGCTAAATGAACGGTGTAAGCGATCAATAAGAATACGATGATTAAGAATGGTCTTGAGATGTTCTTAAACCACATAATGTTTTCTTTTTCTCTGATAAAAGTGTTGAGTGAAAACGTTTCAGCGGTGTAAGTCTCGTATAATTTTTGTTTTTCTCTCACTGCAAATATGCTTGACTTGGTTTTTTTGTCGAGCGTTTGGTTATTCATAATGTCTTCTCCATGATAAATAACTGAGTCTGACAATTGGGCCAATTCGTTGTTTCGAATTTTATAAATATCATCTTTAAGCATTTGTGGATTGCTGGCTTCAGCAATTTCAGTTTTGGTAGAAGTGTGCTGAATAGTATTCCAAATGTCTGGGATACTGGCAAAAAATACAAAACCAAGAATTAATGGCGTAATGTATTTAATGATGAATTTATAAATCGTTGGTACAACAATGTCAGCACCTGTGGTGATCTCTCTCCAGCCTTTGTCAATACCGAATACCCATGCAAATAATAGAATTTCAATGAAGGCAAAGACCACCAATGAAACAGTGCCCGCCCAATAATCAAATTCATCAAAAACCCCTTGGTTAAAGAAGAGTACTGTAGGTAAGCCTAATATCAAAACCACTAGACCAAAAGTCCAAGCGCCTTTTTGACGGCTCCATCCAAATTCATCTTCAAAGAAGCCCATCCATGGTGTACCCATGGCTAAAGAGGAGGTGATGCCTGCAAAAAATAATAGTCCGAACCACATCACACCTGATACCATTGCAAGGGTCGGGCCCCATTGTTGGAATAAGTATGGTAAGGTTTTGAAGCCTAAGCCTAAGCCACCTGTTTTAGTCATTTCAACCACTTGGTCTATGCCTAAATAACCGATAGCGATAGGAATTAAAATTGAACTGCCTAAAACCACTTCTACGAATTCATTCATCCAACCAGCAGATTGTGAGTTGAGGGCGATGTCGTCATTGGCTTTAATGTATGAGGCGTAACAATGTATTGAGCCCATACCCAATGACAAAGTAAAGAAGATTTGTCCTGCCGCTGCCAGCCATACTTTAGCGTTCCAAATACTGGAGAATTCCGGCGTCCATAAGTAATTTAAACCCAGAGTGCCTGGATGAATGGCATGGTGTTGACCTGCTTTAAGCGTAACCCCTTGAATAGCCAAGAAAATACCAAATACGATTAATAAAGGCATGCCGATTTTAGCAGTTTTTTCAACCCCACCACTTAGGCCTTTACTTAATATCCAAGTATTTAAGAACAAACAAAGTATCCAGAAAATAATGGCTTCAAAAGGAAAGCTGGCATTGTTTTTAACTACATCAACATAGTTGCCAAAGAAACCACCAACTGCATCTTGACTCATACCTTGGAAGGTGCCAATCACAGAATGGTATACATAAGAGAGGGTCCAGCTTTCTAAGTAGCAATAATAAGCAGCTACGGCAATATTGGTAAAAATACCAAACACCCCAACGTATTTCCAGAGGCGTTTTTTGCCCATGCTGTCAAGTATGAATGGCGTTGAATGGTTGCTTGATTTACCACCGAATCTACCCATGGCCCATTCCACATATAACAAGGGTAAGCCCATCAGTAAAAAACAAACTAAATAAGGGATGATGAAGGCACCACCACCATTTTGAATTGCTTGAACAGGAAACCTTAAGAAGTTGCCTAATCCAACGGCATTGCCTGCCATTGCAAGAATAAGCCCTACTCTAGAGCCCCATGATTCTTTATTCGCCATAAGGTTGCAATTTGCTAAACTTTTAGCAAAAAACCAATCTTAAGGGCATAAAAACCCCGCTTTGTTAAGAATTGAATTTTGGCGCAACCACCAAATCTTTGCCGCCGTGGCTGTAATCATAGAAGCCTCGGCCAGATTTTACTCCTAAATCACCAGAGGTAACCATGTTGATCAACAATGGACTTGCGGCATATTTTGGATTGCCCAAACCATCGTGAAGCACATTCATAATGGCTAAACACACATCTAAGCCAATGAAATCAGCCAATTGTAATGGTCCCATTGGGTGAGCCATACCTAATTTCATCACCGTATCGATTTCATGTACACCCGCAACACCTTCGTTTAAGGTGATGATGGCCTCATTGATCATAGGCATTAATATTCTGTTGGCCACAAAACCAGGATAGTCATTCACCAAGGTTGGCACTTTGCCAATGGCTTTACTCAATTCCATTATGGTATTGGTAGTAGCAGTAGACGTTTTGAATCCATTGATCACCTCAACCAATTTCATTACTGGAACTGGATTCATAAAATGCATACCAATAACTTGCTCAGGGCGATTAGTAACGGCTGCAATTTTGGTGATGCTGATAGAAGAGGTGTTTGAAGATAAAATACAATGAGCAGGGGCATGGGCATCAATGTCTTTAAACAATTGAAGTTTGATGCCAACATTTTCAGTGGCCGCTTCAATCACTAGATCTGCTTTTGAAACCCCTTGTGCAAGGTCAGTTGTTGGGTTGATATTAGCAAGCGTGCTTGCTTTTTGCTCTTCAGTTATGATTTGTTTGCTGACTTGTCTGTCTAGGTTTGAGCCAATTTTTTGAATGGCTTTTTGCAAGGCTTGTTCATTGATGTCAATTAATTGAACTGAATAGCCAGATAAGGCAAATACGTGTGCAATACCATTGCCCATTGTGCCACAACCAATAACCGAAATATGTTTCATAATGATCTTGAAATTTCTTGCAAATTTAAACTTTTAAACCGCATTTACAATCTTGACTTTGCAAGCCCTGATTTGTATACTTCAAGGCAACGATTTCTTGCAAATGTGTGCTCGACTATCGGTTTGGGGTATTGTTTAAGATAGTCTTTACCTAACCAGTTTTGTATGTAAATTTGTTTGGGATCAAAGCGCTCAGTTTGTAAACTCGGATTGAATATTCTGAAATAGGGAGCCGCATCAACGCCACTCCCAGCAGCCCATTGCCAACCACCATTGTTAGAGGCCAGTTCAAAGTCGTTTAATTGTTCAGCGAAATAGGCTTCACCCCAACGCCAATCGATTAACAAATGTTTGCACAAAAAGCTGGATACAATCATTCTAACCCTGTTGTGCATAAAACCAGTAGTGTTCAGTTCCCTCATGCCGGCATCAACAATAGGGTAACCTGTTTGACCTTTGCACCAGGCATGAAATGCCTGCTCATCATTGAGCCATTCAATGAGGTCGTATTCTGGCTTGAAGGCCGATGACATGGCATGTGGAAAGTGCGCCATGATTTGTATGTAAAAGTCTCTCCAGATCAATTCATTTAACCAAGTTTCACTTAAGCTAATTGCCTTAAGGGCTTTTTCTCTGATAGAAATGGTGCCAAATCTAAAATGAACAGACAATTTACTGGTGCCCTCAATGCTAGGAAAGTTTCTGTTTTGATCATATTGTTTAATTAAACCCATTTGCACCGTTTTTCCGGGGAATACGCGAGCATGTTTCGTGAAACCCATCGATTCTATACTTGGTATTTCAAATGAAAAGGCTTTAGTCAATTGGGTTAAGTGTTTTTCACTAGGAAAGGTTTCAATGGGTTGCGATTGCAGTCTTTGTTTCCATTTTTTAGCATAAGGCGTGTAGACGGTGTAGGGCTTGCCATCATCCTTAAGTACTTCATCGTATCTAAAAATACAATGGTCTTTAAATGTCTTAAAAACAATATTGTTTTTGCTTAAAAAAGACTGAACGTTTTGGTCTCTGTTAAGCGCATATGGCTCGTAATCTTCATTGCAATATACAGCAGTAATATTGTGTTGATTCAAAAGCTCAGTCCAACAATCCAAGGCAGAACCGTGAAGCACTAATAAATCAGAACCAATAGCTTTAAGTTCAGTTTTAAGAGCCGATACAGCGTCATAAATAAAGCTTACTCTGGCATCATTTTTATTGTTTAATTGGTTTAAAATGTCACTGTCAAAAATGAAAATAGGGAGTACATTTTGTTCAGCGCTCAAAGCTTTGAACAAACCAGCATTGTCATGAAGTCTAAGGTCTCTTCGAAACCAAAAAATACATAGTTCCATTAGGGGTATAGTTGGGTTAAACAATCTGAAATATTAGAAAATTTGAACGCATAACCATTTTGTTCAATGGCTTTTGAACATACTGTTTGGTCAGCTAAAATTAATTGAGCACGTCTATTGCCAAATACCATTCTCAAAACAAAAGCAGGGATATTTGGTAATAGTATTTTTCTGTGAAGTCTTTCTGCTAGGGATTTTTGAAGCGTTTCAAGACTGCAAGGTATAGGGGCACAAACATTGTAAGTACCTGATTGTTTTTGTTCAAGTAAATGTAAAATAATGCCACAAATATCATCAATATGAATCCAACTGCAGATTTGTTTGCCATGCCCTGGAATGGCGCCTAATCCCATTTTAGTTAAAGGCGCTAGTCGGTCTAAAAAGCCACCTTTATCGCTTAATACGATGCCAATGCGCAAAAGATTAATTGCCTGATGCGGCACTTGATTAGCAGCGTCTTCCCATGCATGTACCAAATCTGATACCCAATTATTAGCCTTTGGGCTCAATTCAGTTAATGTGGTTTTTGTTTGGTCTGGGTAGATGCCTATGGCGGATGCAGAAATCAATAGGGGAATTTGCAGCCCTTGTTCCTCGAACATTTTCTTTAGCGTATTCAAGGCTTGGATCCGACTGTCGTACAATTGACTCAAGCGTTTAATGCCAATCCTCTGGTCAAATATGCCTTGCCCACTAAAATTAACGCAAGCCTTGAACTGACTTAAGTCTAGGGTGGGATATATGCCTTCTTGAGGCTGCCAGTATACTATGTCTATTTGATTGCATTTAATTTTTTGTGTACTGAGTAAAACAAATTCAATATTGCTTTGTTTAAACATTTGAATAAGTCTTGAACCAATTAATCCGCTTCCTCCTGCAATTAATATTTTAGACATTGTTCTTGTTTAACAAAACTATTTGAAATTGGTTTTAAAAAAATGAAAACTGGAAAGAAAGATTTTAGGAACAAATTGTTCATCAAAGACCTTGAGAACATTACTGGTATCAAAGCGCATACCATTAGAATTTGGGAACAAAGGTATAAAATTTTTGAGCCACACAGAACGGATACTGGTATCCGCTACTATGACGAAGAACAATTGCGCCTCATCCTAAATATTTCAATCTTGAACAACAATGGGTACAAGATTTCCAAAATCGCCCTGATGGACAAACAAGAGATTCAAGATCTATGTCAAGAATTGTCTGAGCATAAATCCAAATACGATGGGCAAATTCAAGCGTTGATCAGTCACATGATGTTGTTTGATGAGAAAGAATTCAACAAAGTTTTATCCATTAACATCTTAAAATTAGGTTTAGAAGACAGCATGATCCAGATTGTGTTCCCTTTCTTGGAACAAATTGGATTGTTGTGGTTAGCTGGTTCTCTTCACCCTGCTCACGAACATTTTATTACCAATCTTATCCGCCAGAGGTTATTTGTAGCAATTGATAGTTTATCGGTTAGACCTTTTCCAAATGCCAAAAAATTCTTGGTCTTTGTGCCAACCGGAGAGCAGCATGATTTGAGTATTTTATTTGCCAATTATGTTATTCGTTCTCGCGGGCACGAAGTGATTTACTTAGGGTCTCAAACACCTTTTGAAGACCTTTATCAGATATTTGATGTTAGAAAGCCTGATTTCATATTCAGTATCATCACTTCATTGAACAGCAACGTAAGCTTGCAAACTTTTATTAATCATTTAGGTAAACATTGGAAAACCACCAAAGTGTTGTTGTCTGGTGCTCAAATTGTGAATCGCAAAGATTTAAAGTTTCAAGACAATATGGAAGTTTTGCCATCTCCTGCCTATTTATTGGACTTTATTCAAACCATTCCAGAATAGGATATTCACTTTATAGGCATTAACTTTGAAGCATGTTGTCAGTAGACAATTTAAGCATCAAAGCCTCTGGAGCCTCCTTGTTGAATCAAGTCTCTTTTAAATTGAATAGCCAAGAACTCTTGGGTATAGTGGGAGAGTCTGGTTCAGGAAAATCTTTGACATGTTTGGCTATAGGTGGCCTGTTGCCCAAAACATTAACGGTTTCAGGTCAGATTGTTTACACAGATGCCAATGGGCAATCCTATGACTGCATCCCCATGACTGCTGAATTGCGCAAAATGCTGGCCTTAAAACATTTTGCATATGTTTTTCAGGAGCCACTTACAGCCTTGAACCCCGTTCAAACCTGTGGTCAACAACTCATAGAAAATTTGAAATTAGTTGGTGTGAAAGGTCGTCAAGCCATTGAAGAACAACTCATTGCTTTGTTAAAAGAAGTTGAATTGTACGACTATGAGCGCGTTGCCTCTTCTTATCCTTTTGAATTGTCAGGAGGGCAAAGGCAAAGAGTCATGATTGCAATGGCATTGGCTGGTGACCCTGCTATCATTATCGCCGATGAACCTACAACTGCTCTAGATGCCAATGTACAAGATGGTATTCTGAAGCTTCTCAAAACGCTGTGTGTGCAAAAAGGGAAGTCTGTCATTTTAATCTCTCATGATTTAGATGCAGTAGCTAAATACGCTGATCGCATTGCGGTCTTTTACAAAGGGCAAATCATTGAAACAGGTCCTACTCAAACCTTGATTAACAATCCACAACAAGCCTATACTAAGGCATTGTTGCAATGTAAGCCTAACCCAGACAGAAGAGGTCATTATTTGGTGAGTATTGACAACGGGCAAGCTCAATTGAATACATCGGCCTATGTTGATGCACCTCCATCTGATGCACAAAGCATACTGCATATTGACACCTTGTCGAAAACGTATACAAGTAAGATTGGCACAGTAAAAGCCCTCAATAACATCAGTTTTGATATCAAAAAGGGTTGGTGTACTGCTTTGATAGGTGAATCAGGTTCGGGCAAAAGTACCTTGTCTAAGATATTAGTTCAATTAGAAGCCTCAACGGAGGGTCAAATAAGCTATCAAATTGGTTCTGGTCAATTATTGAGCAGTCAGGTGCAAATGATATTTCAAGATCCTTTTGCTGCATTGAATCCTAAGCACAGAATTCAAACCATGTTTCATGAGGTACTTATTAAGCACAGACCAGATTTAGATCATCAAGGCAGAATAACTCACAGTCAATTATTGATGCAAAAAGTTGGTCTGCAAGCCAATGATTTAGAAAAATATCCTAATGCGTTTTCTGGAGGACAAAGACAGCGTATCTGCATAGCCAGAGCATTAGCAGTTGGGCCGCAGTTATTGATTTGCGATGAGTCTACCTCGGCTTTGGATTTGTCTGTTCAGGCTCAGATATTAAACTTGCTCAAACAATTGCAAGTAGAGGAAGGATTGAGTTTATTGCTGATTACGCATTCTATGGCCGTTGCTGCATGGATGAGTGATTATCTGTTGGTCCTGCAAAACGGACAATTACTGGAACAAGGTCTTACTGCGGACCTCATTAAAAACAGTCAGTCTGCCTACACACAGTCATTGTTGTCACACATTTAATGTCAAGAAAAAAATTAAGTACTCAGCGTTTAGAATCAGAAATCATCAATGTTTTTAAAGAAAACTATGGGAAGATTTTAAACCATAAACAAATTTATGTGCGTTTGCAAATAGATGATTTGCCTAGAAACGCAGATGACCTTTTGCCGGTATTGAACAGTTTGATCAGTGCCGGTAGAATTGAACAAAAAGGACCTTATAAATTTTATTTACCAAGGCCAAGGACGCTTTTGACAGGAAAAATTGATATCAATAAAAGTGGCAGAATATTTTTGGCTGTAGAGGGCTACGAGGAAGATTTTATAGTGACCCATTCTAAAGTGCCATTGTTGCCTTTTGATGTGGTTGAGGCAGAATTGATTCAACAGGGTAAAAAGAAAATGCATGCCGAAGTAATCAGATGCCTTCAGCACGCTGACAAAACCTTTACAGGCGTTTTGCATCTCAAATCAAAGGCATGGCTAATACTCCCTGATTCTCCAAAGTTTCAAATGCCATTCTCTGTGGACTATGCCCCCCATTTCAAAGAGGGTTATAAAGTGGTATTTACCATTTTGGATTATCGCAAAGACAAACATTATCCATTAGCCAAAGTGCAATCTGTATTGGGGCCTGCCGGTGAACATCAAACAGAAATGCATGCCATTTTAGCCGAGTATGGTTTACCAAGCGCCTTTTCTGCAGAGGTAGAACAAGAAGCCAAATTAGTGTCCGAAAAATTAAGTCAAGTAGACTTGAATGAACGCGAAGATTTTAGGTCTACCTTAACTTTTACCATAGACCCAGTTACTGCTAAAGATTTTGATGACGCCATATCTTACAAGCCACTTGCTGATGGAGGCTTCGAATTGGGCGTTCACATTGCCGATGTGAGTCATTATGTTCAGCCTGGTTCATTGCTCGATCAAGAAGCTTTAAAGCGCGCTACATCTGTTTATTTAGTGGATAGAGTAGTTCCCATGTTGCCGTTTGACTTAAGTGATGTGGTTTGTTCATTGGTTCCCAATCAGGACCGTCTATGTTGTTCAGTTATCTTTAATGTGAACAGTGATTTTGTTATTCAATCCAAAAGGTTTGCTAAAACCGTTATTCATTCAGATAAGCGATACAGTTATGAAGAAGCACAGGCCATATTAGACCAAGGCCATGGACTCAACTATGAGGTCATTAATCATCTCAATACATTTGCCAAACACCTCAATAAATTAAGGTTTGAACATGGGGCTATGGCCTTTGAATCAGTTGAATATCAGTTTGTGTTGAATGCCCAAAATCAACCAATAGGTTTGAAAGTTAAACAAAGGCAAGATACTAATAAACTCATAGAAGAATTGATGTTGTTAGCCAATAAAACGGTTGCTGAATGGGCTTATCAAATTAAACCTCGTAAACCATTTGTATACCGTACCCATGATTTTCCATCAGATCTTAAACTGCAAGAACTCAAAAGGTTTGTGGCCAGATTTGGTTACAATATTGCTATAGACAACGATCAACAAATCAGACAATCTATCAACGATTTATCTGCAAAAGTAGAGGGCAAGCCAGAGCAAGATGTGATTCGAAATATGTGTGTGAGAAGTATGGCCAAAGCGGTATACACTCCCAATAAACCAAGTCATTTTGGTTTAGCATTTGAACATTATACACATTTTACATCGCCCATTAGAAGGTACCCTGATATATTAGTACATAGGCTGTTGTTTGCCTATTTAAAACAACAAACCATTCAGCAAGCCTTTCAAATGACAGAAGAGCAATTGGATTTGGCCTGTAAACAAAGTTCCAAAATGGAAATTTTAGCCACAGATGCTGAAAGAGCCTCCATTAAATATAAACAAGCAGAGTGGATGGAAACTCAAGTAGGGAAAGTCTTTGAAGGGGTGGTAACTGGCTTAACAGATTTCGGTATATTTGTTGAAATCAACGAGTTTAAATGTGAGGGTATGGTGCGCTTAAATCAAATACAAGGCGATCGTTATGAATTTGATCAGTACTTAATGGTGGTTGAAGGCATGAGGTACCATCAACAATTTAAATTGGGTGATGCCGTCAAAGTAATGGTGATGGGCGCCAATAAAGTAAAAAGGACCATCGATTTAGAATTAATTTTAGAACAACGAAAACACGAACAGCATGGGAAACGACATCGTAGATACTGATTTATTTGAAGCTTATTTGTTAGGGCATCCATTTACCGGTAAGCCTGTTAATCTCTATAATGCCATGAATTACATCATGCAATTGGGCGGCAAACGCATGCGTCCCAAATTATTGCTATTGGCATATCATAGTGTTAAAGGCGAACTTGATCAAGAGGCATTAAAATTGGCATTGGCCATTGAAACCTTTCATAACTTTTCATTGGTCCACGATGATATCATGGACAATGCCCCTATTAGAAGAGGTAAAAAAACTGTGCATGAAGTATGGGACCAATCAACCGCTATTTTGGCCGGAGACAACTTATTGATCAAAGCTTATCAATTGATTTTGGATACCAATTATGCTTGTAAAGACCAATTGTTGCAAGCCTATACTAAAATGTCTGCTCAAGTTTGTGATGGTCAACAAATGGATATGAATTTACCCAAACAGGCTCAAATTACAGAAGCTGAATATTTGCAAATGATACAACTTAAAACGGCTGTATTGCCTGCAGTTGCCCTGCACATGGGCGCTTTAGCGGCGGGGGGCAACGAAACAGTTTGTAACGCTTTTTATGATTTTGGGCTTCATTTGGGCATGGCCTTTCAGTTACAAGATGATTATTTAGATGCGTTTGGAAGTGCACAAGATATTGGCAAACAGGAGGGTGGAGATATTATAGAGAATAAGCGCACCATTTTAATGTTACATGCATTACAACATTTAAAAGGGGCTGATTTAAATCAATTGCAAAACTTAATTGATCAGGCGCCTGCGGACGAAGCTTTCAAGATTTCAACTGTTAGGCAACTGATGAAACAGGCTGGTAGTGATCAGCATTTGTTGCAATTAAAGCATGCTTATGAAACTTCAGCGCATCAGTTTTTAGATATTGCTTGTCCTGAGCCTCAACAACAGGCAGGTTTATTAAGTTTATTTGAAGGATTAAAAACCAGAGTATATTAATATGAGTACAATTAGATCAGGCGTTGAAAAATGCATTACCATTGGCAAAATTGAAGGCTATAGTTATTTGGCCTTACTAGGAATAGCTTTGCCAATGAAATATTGGATGCAAATGCCCATGGCGGTTAAATTGTGTGGCAGCATACATGGTGTTTTATTTGTTTGGTTTTGCTTGTTGCTTTTCAATTTGCTTTTGCAAAAACAATTGAGCTTTAAACAGTGCGTACTTTGTTTTTTGTTGTCATTACTGCCATTTGGGACTTTCTTTTTAAGAAAAGTTTGCGCATAAAAAAAGCCTACTGTTAAGTAAGCTTTTAATATGATTCACTTAGGAATTAGTGGTGGTGGCCACCTTCACCATGTACATGGCCATGGTCTAACTCTTCAGCAGTGGCTTCTCTTACAGATATGATTTCACCTTTAAAGTTCAAATCTTCATCGGCTAATGGATGGTTAAAATCCATTTCAACTGTTTCATCATTAATGCCGATGATCATTCCATTCATTGGTTGACCGTTTTGATCTTGCATTGGCACCATACGACCAACTTGAAGAATATCTTCAGGTACATTAGGGCCCGAAAACACAGCTTTTGGTATATTCACGATGTATTCATCGCTGCCTAAACCATAGGCGTTTTCAGCCGTGATATCGAATTGGAAAGCATCACCAGCTTTTAAGTTGACTAAATTGGCGTCAAAATGAGGTAAGGTCATGCCAACACCATGTATAAACACAAAAGGTGTGTCTTTGTCTGCAGTGTCAACCACTTCTCCATTTTTTAAAGTAAGGGTATACGTTAACGACACCACTTTGTTTTTTTCTACTTGCATAATTGTATATTAATTAATTGTTGTTTGAATTTTTTTAGATAGCCAATGTTGTTCGAAAGGCACAATAAATGACTGCTCAAATTCATTTAAATTACTGACTTGTAAATTAAAGATTTGACTATCGGGCTGAATGATGCCATTTTCACATAAGCTAGTGATGTTATGAAACGAATGGCTGATCACTTGATTATCGATTAAAAAGGGTATAACCATTCGGTTAAAAAAATTGACTTGTAATTCGTTCCCTAAATTGCGAATAAAGGCAACGCTTTTGTCTATGCTACAACCACTGGCTTTGTTTTGGGTTTCATCTACCATTAAAACAATAAAATGTTTGTAGCGCAATTGATAATCTGCTTTCAAGGATTGTTCGTGTGCTGACCAGGATTGGCAAAATGCTTGGCATGCTGCATCAATGTTGGCTAAGTCAGAATCCGAAAAGGCTTGCTCTGAAAAGTAAATCCATATTTTAGAGTCTGGAGACATCTTTTTATTGGTGAAGCAGGGCTATGATTTTGTCAATTTCACCAATCATTTCGTTGATTTTAAATTTCAAATCGCGGTTATTACTTGGTTCATCTGATTGAACACCATCTGCAATGCGTTTGGTTTTTAGTTTCTGTTCGAGTTGTTTGATGGTGGTATTTTGAATATCAATCAAACGCTTAAGTCGTTCTACATCTTTATTCCTTTGCATCAATTCAGATTGCAATTGAACCTGTTCTTGCTGTAGGGCTTGAACTTTGGCCTTTATGGCTTGTATTCTGTAGACGATTTGTTCCATTATTTTCTGATGATGGCTTTTAGTTGAGACTCAAATTGAGTGATCAATGCTTGCATAATCGGATCAATATCTGCATCGGTCATGGTTTTGTTCGCGTCGAATAATTCAAAAGCAATACTGATGGCTTTTTGATTGGCCTCCAATGGTTTGCCTTGGTATACATCAAAAACATTCCAAGCGGCTATATGCTGGTTTTTTAAGCCCAAAATAATGCGCTCAATAGCATTGAAATTGGTAGCTTGATCGAGTACCAAACTCAAATCGCGTCTTACCATTGGGAATTGAGGAATGTCTTTAAGTTTAAAGCTATTGTTTTGTGCCAATTTAGGCCATTCAATAACTGTGTAAAAAACTTGGTCTTTTATGCCAAACTGTTTGAGGGTATCTGCTTCAACTTGTTTGGACTCAATGTTTAAATTTTGGTTTTTGAATGCCGCTTTTAACTTATTCGCAACAGACAAAATGTAATAATGGTCAACGGCTTTGTTGGCTATTTCCCAACTTTCGTTGTATTGGTTGCCAGAAGCAATAATGATCAATTGGTCTTGCTCAATAAATCCTTTGGGATGGCTTTTATAGACTCTTCCAAATTCAAAGAATCTGGTATTGCTTTGTTTGCGGTTTTTATTGTAAGCAATAGACGACAACGCGCCCATTAACATATTGCCTCGCATGACGTCCATTTCAGAACTGAGTGGATTACTAAGTTCAATCAAATTCGGCTCATTGTAATAGGCTTTAGCACTTAATGAATTGCTCATGATTTCTCTGAAACCATTGGCCATTAATATTTGAGAAATGCTTTGTTCGGTCTGACGCAATTTGCTCTTGTTGTTGTAGTTCAAAGCAATTTGCATGTTGTGTTGAAGCGGAACATTGTCAAAGCCATAAATTCGAATCAATTCTTCGATCACATCAATCTCGCGGGTAACATCGCTTTTAAAAGGCGGCACTTCCAATTGGTATTTACCATTTGCTTTTGAGGTAATAACAATGCCCAAACCATTTAAGATCTGTTCTATAGCTTGCTCAGGGATAACAATCCCCAAAACACTTTCTATGCGTTCAGAACGCAATTCAATAGCTTGGTTGTTGATTGGCTTAGGGTAGAGGTCGTATAGTATACTGCCAATTTCAGCATTAGCACATATTGCTAATAATTCAACGGCTCTTTCCAAGGCTTTAATACACATGTTGGGGTCAGTGCCACGTTCAAATCTAAAACTCGAATCGGTACTAATGCCATGTTGTTTTGCTGCCTTTCTGATCACATCTGCTGAAAAATAAGCGCTTTCCAAGAAGATGCTTTGGGTGTCTGATTGAACACCCGAATGAATGCCACCATAAACACCAGCCATACACATCGCCTCTGTGGCGTTGTAAATCATGAGTTCTTGGCCGTTGAGTTGGCGTTCAACACCATCTAATGTGGTGAACTTTTCATTTTGATTGCGTTTGATGTGAATGTTTTTTTCAACTGCTCTTAAGTCAAAAGCATGGAGTGGTTGCCCCAATTCATGTAATACGTAATTGGTAACATCCACAACATTGTTGATTGGTTTCAAGCCAATGCTACTTATACGTTGTTTAAGCCATTCAGGGCTGTCTTGGACTTTAATGTTATTGAGCACTATGCCAGAGTACCTTCTGCAGGCTTCCTCATCGTGGTTAGTAATCGTTATAGGTTCATCGCTTAATTGAGCAATGGGTTGAGTATTAGGTAATGTTATTTTCTGATTGAGCAAAGTAGCTAATTCTCTTGCAACTCCCCAATGAGAGGCGGCGTCTCCACGGTTGGCCGTTAAGCCAATTTCGAAAACGACATCGGATTGCACAGGGAATAAATCAGTGATTGGTATGCCAATGGTGGCAGTGTCTGGTAATATCAATAAGCCTTCATGACTTTGTCCTAAACCTATTTCATCTTCGGCACATAGCATGCCTTCGCTTTGTTCACCTCGAATTTTAGCTTTATTAATCGTAAATGGTTCACCTTGCAATGGATGCACAGTTGTGCCCACAGGTGCTACGATAACTTTTATGCCAGCTTTAACGTTGGGCGCTCCACATACAATGGATAAGGGCTCTCCTTGTCCGATATTAACTGTTGTGAGTTTTAATTTGTCTGCATTGGGGTGCTGGGTGCAAGTGAGCACTTCGCCAACAATTAGCCCTCTAAGGCCACCTTTTATAGAATCAACATATTCAAAATGTTCTATTTCTAAACCAGATCCAGTCAATAAGCGTTCAATCTCTTCAGGAGAAATACTCAATGGAATCAATGATTTCAGCCAATTCAGTGATACTTTCATTCAGATGGCGAAGATACTCAAAAAATCAGTTTAAATAATAACAAGATGAAAACTTGTGTAATGGTCGTCTAATCAGTGAGTTATTTTATTAATCATCGACTAAGGATTTGGTTTTAAACAAATACTTCATGAATTTTGTGTCATTGAAAGCTTTTTGGGGAATATTGTTCATGGTGTTGGTGCTTGCAGTTTTAGCAGCTTTTGCTACACCCAATAACTCTTATAGTAACGATGCTACTAAAGATGAAATTGCTTTAGGTAAACAATTGTTTTTTGATCCCATTTTGTCTTCAGACAGCAGCTTGAGTTGTGCTTCCTGCCACAAGCCGAATTTTGCTTTTGCAGATACGGTTCCCATTAGCTTTGGAGTCGGTCAACGTATAGGGATTAGAAATGCCCCTTCTATCATGAACCTTGATCCAAACGCGCCTATGTTTTATGATGGTAGAGCGCGTAATCTTCAAGATCAAGTCCATTTCCCTATTCAAGACAGTAATGAGATGCGCTTGTCTACCAAGGTTTTGCTTGACCGCTTAAGCCGACACAAACTATATGCCCCATGGTTTCAAGCACTCTACCATCAGGCGCCTAGTATAGATTTATTGTCTAAAGCCGTAGCCGCTTATGAGCAAACCCTTCAAAGTGCCCAAACCCCTTTTGATGCCTATATGGCGGGGGATAATTCTGCCTTGAATGCCTCGGCAAAACGCGGCAGAAAATTGTTTTTAGGCAATAAAGCTAAGTGTTTTGATTGTCATTTTGGCCCTGATTTTACTGGCAATGAATTTAAAAATATTGGTTTATATGATGCGCAAAAATGGACAGATAAAGGCCTTTACAATCAAACCCACATAGAACAAGATTTAGGAAAATTTAAAGTTCCGGGTTTGCGCAATGTAGCGGTTACAGGTCCATACATGCACAATGGTCAATTCAAAACACTTGAAGAGGTGGTTGCATATTATGCCAATCCATATGCCTTTGTAAAGACGCCAGTAAATATGGATTCAAGTTTGCTAAAACCAAGTCGATTGACCCAACAAGAACAAAAGGATTTGCTCGCGTTTTTAAATGCGCTTACAGACAAAGCCTTTATGCCAATTTTGCTTCAAAAGCATTAGTTTTGTACAATAATGACCACTGTAAAAGATATTGCTAAAGCCATCGAGGCCATAGCACCATTGAGTTACCAAGAAGCCTATGACAATGCTGGTTTGCTAATAGGTAATCCCCAACAAACCATTACCTCTGTGCTTTTATCCTTAGATGTTACGGAAGCAGTCGTTCAAGAAGCTATTGAAGGTCAATATCAATTAATTGTTGCTCACCATCCGCTCATATTCAAGGGTTTAAAATCTTTGACCTATCAAAATTGGGTAGAAAGAACAGTGGCTTTGTTAATCAAACATGACATCGCTCTATACGTTGCTCACACCAATTTAGACAATGTGCTTCACAAGGGTGTCAATCAAAAGTTTGCTCAAAAAATAGGCTTGCGTAATCTTCAAATTTTACAAGCCAAAACAGATGTATTGAGCAAATTCGTTGTATATGTTCCTGTATCGCATGCTGAGGTTGTTAAATCTGCTTTATTTGCCTCTGGGGCTGGTCAAATTGGCCAGTATTCGCATTGCAGTTTTACAACGCTTGGTTCAGGTAGTTTTAAAGCAGAAGAGACTGCCAATCCCTATTCGGGAACAGTAGGGGAGCTGACTCAGGTTGAAGAGTTAAAGATAGAAGCCATAATGCCAAGTTATTTATGTAAAAAGGCCGTGCAGGCTGTGTCTGAGGTGCATCCTTATGAAACCATGGCTTATGATTGTATTCCGCTTCAAGCAGAACATCCTGGAGTAGGAGCTGGCGCCATAGGTGAATTGCCTGAGGCTTTAGGGGTTTCTGAATTTTTAACTTTGCTTAAGTCTAAATTGCCGATAAAGCTAGTTAAACACAATATAAATGAAGGCCAAATTAAAAAAGTGGCCATCTGTGGTGGTTCAGGGGCGTTTTTGTTAAAAAAAGCCATGCAAATGGGCGCCGATGCTTATGTTACAGCCGATTTGAAGTACCATGACTACTTTGATGCAGAGGGACTATTGTTTTGTGATATTGGGCATTATGAGTCAGAAATTTCAAGTTTGGAACTATTTTATGAGGAAATTACAGATAAATTCGCTAATATTGCGGTCCGTTTTTGTAAAACAAATACCAATCCTATCCAATATTATTTTTAAAACATGGTAGATTTATCAATAGAAAAAAAGCTTAAAGCCATTTGGGAACTTCAACAAATTGACTCTAAAATCGATCAACTTAACTTGTTAAAAGGGGAGTTGCCTATGGAAGTAAGTGACTTAGAAGATGAATTGGCAGGTTTAGAGACCAGACAAGATAACATCAAAGCAGAAATCAAAAATTACGAGATTGAGATCACTGGTTACAAAGCCAATATCAAACAATCTGAAGAATTGCAAAAGAAATACAAAAAGCAATTAGATGCAGTTAAGAACAACAGAGAATTCGAAGCACTTAACAAAGAACTTGAGATTTCTGGATTAGAAGTTTTGGCCGCTCAAAAACGCATCAAAGAAGCTCAATTCTACATTGAGAATAAAAACCAAGGATTAGAATCTTTGCAAGAACAAATTGAAATCCGTAAAAAAGATCTTCAATACAAACAAAAAGAACTTAAAACCATTGTTGCTGATACTGAAGAAGAAGAAAAATCTTTGAATGGTAGCAGAAAGAGCTTAGAAAAAGCAGTTGACGAACGTTTAGCTAAGGCCTATGCTCGTATCAGAAAGAATGTTAAAAATGGTATAGCCGTTGCTCCTATCATGAGAGGTAGCTGTGGTGGTTGTTTTGCAAAAATTCCACCGCAAAGACAAAGCGATATAAAACAGCATTTCAAAATCATTGACTGTGAACATTGCGGACGTATTTTGGTTGACAATCAAGTAACTGGTATTTACACAGAAAAACCAGTTGAAGAAGAAAAACCAAAACGCAGAGTTCGTACTTTGAAAGCTACAAAATAATTTTTGCATGCTTATGGCATCGCTCAAACATTTAAAGAACACCTTCAAACGTGTTCTTTTTTTATGCCTTTATTTGGCTTCACTTTCCTTATCCGCTAAAAACAAATATCAGTTTCAAATGACTGATCAGTTGGTTTTGGCTCAAAATTTAATTTCAGAGTTGAAGTTTGACGAAGCGCAAAAAATTGTTGCGGTTCAAAAAACGCTATCAAACAATAACATCGCTATTCCATGGTTAGAAGAATCTATCATCTTTTTTAAATTATTCATTACCGAGGATCCACTGTTATATAAGCAAGAACAGTCTAATTGGGATAATGTCGTTAATAGGGCTAAAGATATGGATTGTGGAGATGGCTGGTACAGATTTGTATTGTCTGATATGTATTTACACAAAGCATTAGTGCATTTTAAATTTGACGAACAATTTTCGGGTGGTTTCGATGTTCAATCGGCCTACAAGTATGTTAAAACTAATCATACGCTTTACCCTAATTTTTTGCCTGATAATAAAAATTTCGGTTTCTTGTCTTGTGTGTTTAGTACTGTCCCTTCTCAGTTTCAATGGGTAACCAAATTGATTGGTTTAGATGGTAATATGAAAGAGGGGATCAAATCGGTTGAATTGTATTTAAATACGCCACAATCTGGTAAAGAGCATGTAGGCCTAAAACGCGAAACGGCATTTATTTATGCCATGATTCAACACCATTTAAATAAACAAACAGAGTTGTCTTGGAATATTGTAGAGCCCTATACTAGACAATACAAGACAAATACAATGGAGGCATATATGAGGGCTACGATTGCCGGGCACACAGGTAGGAACGATGAGATGATTGACATCTTGAAACACAAGCCACCTTATAATGCTCAATATGCTTTTTACTACCTCGATTACATGTTGGGTTTAGCTAAGTTAAGACGATTAGATCCTGATGCAGATGTGTATTTTAAAATCTTTACCATCAAATACAAAGGCAAACATTACATGAAATCAGCCTACAGGTATTTGGCTTGGGTAAGTATCATCAACAATGATTTGGCTACAGCAAAAACATATTATTCTTTAGCTACCAAACACGGTATAGATATTATTGAGGAAGATAAATATGCAGATAAAGAAGCCAAGGAGCAAATAATGTGGCCATCTGCCTTGCTAAAAGCGAGGTTGCTATTTGATGGGAGATACTATGCTCAATCTTTAAAAGTACTGCAAGCCATTGATGCTAAAGTGCTCAATAATACAAGGTTCAAGTTAGATTACAGTTATAGAAAGGCGAGGGTATATCATGAAACCAAAGCATACAATGAGGCCATTACCTTATACAAAGAGGTTATTCAAAAGGGGCAAAACACAAGTTATTACTATGCGGCTTTTTCAGCTTTGCAATTGGGCTACATATATGATTTGCTTAAACAGAGTAAAACAGCCGTTTCCTATTACAAAATGGCCCTAGATGATTTTCCTGATAATAAAGAGTACGAGAGCAGTATTGAGCAAAAAACTAAAGCAGCCCTCAAAAAGCACAATCAATAAAAACGGACAGGAAACTCAACTTCAGTGTCTGTTTCACCTAGATTAGGGTCTCCGTTTTTTATGCCAACTTGATGCTTAAGCACTATACGAACTTTGCCAATGCCAGGACCTAAAATTTGCCAGTTACTCATTAAACCTAAAGCCAGACCATTGGCATCTTTGTCTTTTGTTTGAATGAATAATTGGCTCATAACCGATTCGAAATAAATAAGGTGATTAGTGCCTTCGGCTTCTATTTCACGCGTTATAGTATCTGTTGGGTTTTTAGATTCATCTAAAAAATCCAAGGATAAATCATAGGTATTCAATGCTTTGAGTTTAATAGTGTCAATCAAAGGGTCTTGACCACCTGGGCCATCTATATCAGACCATCTAAATGTTTGTGTTGACATCAATGAGTCTTTGAAATGAAGAACTACTGTTGTAATTAATTCAGTTTCATTGTTTGGTGCTTGATTGGGTTTTGGTGCTTTTTCGCAGGCTAAAAGCATAAGGCTCATTGTAATAGTAGTGAAAAATAATTGTTTCATAATCTTGATAAATTTATATATTGTAATTGATTTTAAAAGCGATGTTTATGCCAGGCTCAGGAATAAAATACCTTAACCTATTAAGGTAGTCTCGATAATTTAAATTAAAGAGATTGTTCACAGAAAGGCCCAAATTAATTGGATGTGCTGTTTTCTTCAGACTGTATTCAATATTTACACCATATATGGTATAGGCCTTTGGAGAAGGGGCAAATTCTGTATTGCTATCGTAGTGTTTTTGTTGGCTAACATGTTTGCCCCAAGCTTCTATCAGAAGCTTATTTCGTTTATAGGCATAATTGAATTTATGACTTGCACTAGGGAAATAATTCAACCATTCTTGCTGAGTTGATCTGCCATATGGCGCATATAACTGATGGCTCAATGTTTTGTTTTTGCCTAAATGCCAATGCGTAAAAGTGTTGAGGCCAAATACAATTGCATCTGTTTGTTTGTATTGAAAAACAGGATATAGCCCTCTGATAGTAGTGCTAAATTGGCCGGTTGGAAGGAGTTGAATGAATCCTTTTATTTTCTGCCAATAGGCTTCTGCCTCAAAATGTAAAGCATGAGATTGAAACTGTTGTTTGATTTGAATAAAGTGTCCAGTCTCTTTTTGGATATTACTATCCCCAAGCTCTAGACTAGCTAAACTTTGGTGTAAGCCATTGGCATATTGCTCATTTGGTGATGCCATTCGCCATTGTTTACCAAAGCTCAATTGGAGGCTCTGTTTTGTGCCAATTTGGTAACGGCTTAAATAAGTGTATGACCAATCTTTGCTAATGGGTTCACGCACCATGGCAGTTTGATGTTTAAAAGTGTAAATTGTATAGGTTTGCCAATCATATCGAAGGCTGCCCTCATGATGCCATCGATTGACGTCGTGTTCAAACATGGCATGCGCTGCAGCTTGATTTTGTTTAAAACCTGGAATAAAATAATAGCCTTGGTAGGAATTGATCTGGTGTTTTGCATTTATGCCCAATTGAAGTGGCCATTTTGGAATGTGCTTATTCTGCCATATACTTTGCCATTGGATGGTTTTTAAAAAATAGGCAATGCTTGGCCCCGCATATGCTGAGCTAGAACGCACTATGTCAAATTCTTGTCTATGGTTGAATTGATGACTCAATATATGTTCAAAGCTGTTTTTATGCCCATTTTGGTTGATTTTTAATTGGTAGAAGTGGTGTTCAACAGTTTGTTTCGGGGCATCTATGTTGTACTTTAAACCATCCTTATACAAGGGTCTCTCAGCGCTTATTGCTTTTTGAATGTCAGAGATATTGCCTACATGAGCGCCAGTGTATAGGCCATTAATGGCTAAATAATTGGAGGCCAGTAATTCGTAAATGCTATGCTTATGCTTATAACCTAATTGGGCAGTTAATTGAGCTTCTTTTTGGGCAGTATTGCTTAAACGGTCTTGGCTGCTGGTATAATTCCCAATTTGTTTGGCGCTGCCACTGATTTGCCAATACATATATCTTTTCTCGAAGACCTTACTGCCTAAGTGAACATGAGCTTGTTGCCCCCAGCCATTGCTAATGCCTGTTACATTGACTTCGCCTTCAATGGCTTTGCCTTTAGGCTTAAATACTGAAATTGGTAACATTTGAATGACAGCGGCAAATGCATCCGCTCCAAACCTTAGTGCCTTAGCACCTTGAATGATACTTATGCTTTGATAGATATTTGGGTCCATTTCTGGGGCGTGGTCAAGCCCCCAATTTTGACCTTCCAAACGGCTGTATGAATTGAGTAAAATTAACCTATTGCCAAACAAGCCATTCACCATGGGTTTGGCTATGCCTTGCCCGGTTTTTATCAGTTGAACGCCATTGAGTTGTTCCATTAAATACCCAACAGACTGGCCTTTGTTTCTTTGAATTTGCAATTGATTGATTTGATTGGCATCAGGTCTTGAAGACCTTTGTTTGAAGGTGAATGGGAGCAAACTGTGTTCGCTGTGTTTTAAATAGACGACTAAAGTACTATCAGATTGAATAGATACCTTCAAGTCTTTATGTTCGCAATCCAAATGGTTAATGTGTAAATCATAATTGACTAGGCATTCTAAAATATATATGGTATGCCCTTGGCTGTCGATTTTGTTTTCCACTTGAGGGTGAAATTCGATATCAGCAAAATGCAAGGCTTGTTGACTTGAGCTGTCAAGCAAAATTATGCGTAATTGTGATTGACAAGGACCATTTTGGGCCTTGATATACGACGCTAATAATAGAAATAGACCTATAAATAGGCTATGTTTCATGTTTTGATTGGTTTAAAAAGTGATTGCTTAATTTTTGGGCTGAAAGTTATCAGGCCATAGGGGGAGCTCTTCCCAGTCTGTTAAAATGAACGGACTTGGGTAAATTTGAAAGCAATACAGAAGATACATTCGCCTCGCAACCAACACGGTTAATCAAAATTGCTTGATGAGGTGTTTCGAGATCAGAATGAATCTGATCACAGATGTAGCATGAAGCTTCGCTTAATCCATTGTTGAAACTAAGCGTAGAATGATTATGGTGGTCTTTATGTAAGTGTCTGACAGGGCTGTTGATCCATAGGGTCAATAGGCCAATGGCCAAGACAAATATGGACTTAATCCGTTTCATTGTGGCTTATAAACCTGTCATGGCGTTCGCGATTTCTCTGATTTCATCGCGGTTGTATTTGTTTTCGCTTTTGGCGTACAATGAGATCAAGTAGGTAAGGTTTTCCTCTACTTCTTCGCTGTCTTCTAAGGTTTGATATTCCCAACCGCCATTTTCATTCAAATGTTCCATCACCAAACGGATAGATCTGGTAATCAATGGGTCTTGTTCCATTTTAGCCATTTCTCTCAATTCTGTTAACATAGGGATCAATGCATCAACATTTACGCTATTGCTTTCAACTTCTTTGATGATTTTGGCGATCAATTCGTTTGCTTTTGAGTTTTTCATATCCGACTGCAAATTAAAACAAAAATCAGCAACTTTAAAAGCCTTGATTTAAGGGCAAAAAAAAAGCCACTCGAAAGTGGCTTTTTAATGTGTTATTGTATGATTATTGGATGCTTAATGTTTGAGTAGAGCTCAATACACCATTTTTAACAGTAATCATATAAAGACCTTTGTTGAAGTTGCTAGTGTTGATTTCAATTGAGCTATTATTGCTTGTTTCAGTGTAAACTGTTTTGCCTGTCATGTCAATGATGTTGATTTCAGTTGCTGCATTTACATCAACCAATAGATTCTGAATAGTCACTATGTCTTTAGCAGGGTTTGGATATACAGTGAATTGACCTACTTGTGCAGTATTTACACCAACACCCCAACCTTGTGGGCAATACCATACCATATCTAAAGTTTTAGAATTGTTGGTTAAAGACGTCTCAGTGCCTATGCCTGCATTGCCGCTTAATCTATTGATTAAAACAGATAAACATTTAAAAGTCACATTAGCTGATAAACTCGGACGTAATGTTAAGTTGATTGTACCAGTCAAATGCATAGTGTCACCAGGAAGCATTTGTTTTTTCACTGGGCGAACGTATACTGCGCCATTTGGAACAGCAACAATTACAGTTGCACCTTGTGAGATTGATAATTGGAAACCAACTGTATCGCCTAAGTTAACGGTTCCAGTTCCATTGTTTTTTAATACAACGTCATAAGTGATACTAGTGCCACCAGCAGTGCTGTTTAATTGAGTAGGCGCTACGATTTGTTCTACTGACCAGTCAATGGTTCTTTGAGCAAATCCAAAGTTGGCAATAAGGGCGCAACCAATAGAGAGTAATAATTTTTTCATGTAGTAAGAATGATTAATGTCTTACAAAAGTAGTCTGATAATTTATTATTGCAACAGCGTATTGAGTGTGTTTTCCTCTAAATTATTGACAAACTGCTTTTCAGTGTCTAAAATATCGTCCGAAACCTGTTGTTTTTTGCTTTGCAAGTGTACTATTTTTTCTTCAATACTGTCTTTCGTAATGAATTTATAAACGATTACCGGTTTGTCTTGACCAATTCTATGGGTGCGGTCCATGGCTTGTCTTTCAACGGCTGGGTTCCACCAAGGGTCAAGTAAAAATACATAATCAGCGGCAGTTAAGTTTAAACCAGTGCCTCCTGCCTTAAGTGAGATTAGAAAGACTGAGGTTTTTTTGTTTTTTTGAAATTCATCTACCAAATGTTTGCGTTCTTTGGCATTGACCTGCCCGGTTATACAATAAAAGGGGATATGTCTTTCACTTAAGAAATCATTCAACAAATTGAGGTGTTGGACAAATTGTGAAAACACCAAGACCTTGTGCCCTGACTCTATCACATTGAGTAAGGATTGTGTAATTTGATCGAATTTGCCAGAGCTGCCAATGTATTCTGATTCTGCCAAAACAGGATGATTAGCGATTTGTCTCAATTTAATCAAACCATTCAAAATCAATAAGTTTGATTTCTTATAACCAACTGATTCAATTGAATTTAAAAGTTCATTTCTAAATTGCGATTTGATGGACTCATAATTCTGTTTCTGTTCCTCAGACATTTCACAATAAACAATTTTTTCTGTTTTGTTTGGTAAGTCAGAGGCAACTTGTTCTTTTGTTCGTCTTAATATGAATGGTTTTACAATGGCTCTTAAATATTGAGTTTCTTCTGCGTTTTTATCTTTTTCTATGCTGCTTACAAACTTTCTGCTAAAGAAATTGAAATTACCTAAAATGCCAGGATTTAGAAAGTGAATTTGACTCCATAAATCTGTTATTGAATTTTCTACTGGAGTGCCTGTCATCACAATTTTATGTTGTGCTTGCAATTGATTGATGCAAATAGCCGTTTGAGAAGCAGGGTTCTTGATGGCTTGAGATTCATCTAATACAATCGTATCAAATTGCATTTGACTAAATTGGTCAATATCGTTTCTTATAGTGCCATAGCTGCTGACAATTACATCGTATTGTTGGTATACATCTATTAAGTGTTTGTTGCGATTAAAGCCAGAATGAACATATACATTTAGGTCCGCAAATTTTTTAGCTTCACTTACCCAATTGTATATGAGAGAAGTCGGTACAACTACTAAATGTCCTTTGTGTTGATAGTTTTTGATTGGCAACTCTGATTGGTTCTCAAACAAAGCTAACTGATGCGCAGATTCAAAGTTGTTCTCGTTATTTGAGGTGTCTTCAATGTTGAATTGGTTTTCAATTCTAGATTGTAAATAAGCAATGACTTGCAAGGTTTTGCCAAGTCCCATATCATCAGCCAAACAAGCCCCAAAACCTTGTTCTTGCATAAATCGAAGCCAATGGTAGCCAATTAATTGATAAGGTCTAAGTTGAGCTTTTAAGCCTTTGGGTAAAGGGTAATGAGTGGCATCGGAAAATACAGGAATGTCCTTTTGGCCAATGGATTGTTCTTCAGCCAATAAATTTTGTAAAAGTCCAAAATGGTGTTTTTTAAATCTAAGTCCATCAGATCTATTGTCTGAAAAATCAAATAGACCTCCATACTTTGTGAACCATTCTTCAGGAATGATGGCAATACTTTTATCAGGCAATTCAAATTCTCTTCGACCATTTAAAATATGTTGCTTGAGCTGAATAAATGGAATAGCAAAGGGCCCAAATTGCACAATAGCTTCTAGATCAAACCAGTCTTTATTTTTCGACATCTTGAACTGAATAGAGTGGTTGCCAATATGGTAGGGTTTTTCAAGAAGAGACTGATCAATAACAACTCCTTGGACTTTTAATTGTGGAAGTTGTTCATGTAAAATTTGCAATATAGTAGATTGGGACAAAGCAGAAATAAACAAGTTGCCTTGTTCAGCTTTTAATCCCATTGTAAGCAAATTTTCAACGATGCTTTCTTCCCATTTTTTAGATCGTTTTACCCTGTGAAATATGTATTTGTCTTGTTGTTTTTCGAGCGAAACTGATACCATTTTTTTGGAATGGTAAGGGAATAAATAAGGCCCATAATTAAAATGAAGACTGAGACCAATGCCATTGGTAATGGGTGTCAGTTTAAGTGTAGGGTGGGCTCTGTATCGCTCTGATACAATTTCAAAACCTTCTGCGTACACATCGTAATGTTCAATCAAAGGCCTAACGAATTTTTCAAAATACACCGCCTCACTTTGTCTTGGAATGGCAATGAATTTTTTGTTTAAGAAGGGTTTGATTTTATTGCCTTCAGTTTCTTTTTTAAAGGTGATGATTTGATTGCCTGTTAATAACCATGCAGGTTCTTGGATAATTAATTCACTGTTGTTTTGACTGAATCGAATGCTGTTTTCTCCAAGTTTTATTGTAGCAAAATAATGTGTGGCTTGTTCGTTTCTTCTAAAATGAAAAAGAATAGAGGCTTTGTCTTTAGCTATGAAAAGTCTTGTGTGGGTTAGGTTTTTGTCTTTTGCAAGATACAAGGGTTGTTCGCCAATGTCTTCTAAAACATTGAGCAGTCGTTGTTCTATGTATGGCCTTATCTTTTGATGAAGTTCAGGAGAATAATATTTGTTGAAGAAGTCACTGCTTCTTACAGCTTTCTTTTGAGGGAAGAATTTTTTAATTAAGGTTTCTGGTTCCGTTTCATCCAAGTGTTTGAGCGCTTGAATATGTTGCGGACTGGCATTAAAATCTTTAGCGGTTGTTTGATGCAATGTCTGACAAACCAAACTGTATTGTCCGTTGCCCATGAGTTGAACTGCCACAAGGTCGAGCATATACCCCAATTGTGGGTGGAGATAAATGCTGTAAACAATATCAAATGGAAGTTTTGTATTAACCCTAATGTTGGCCATTGTTATTCGGACACAATAACTTTCAAAGGTAGGTCATAATCTAGGTACCATACAAATCAAATTTCAAGTATTTTATACTTGGTCTATACTGCGTTTAATCCGATATTTGTAGGGTAATACTATGCAAACCATTTTAAATTATATCGATGGCGATTTGATGGCTCCAATAGGGTTAAAGTATTTGGATAATTTCAATCCAGCCACAGGCTCTGTGTATGCTCAAATTCCAGACAGCGATGATCAAGACGTTCAAAAAGCTTATGAAAGTGCAGCGCAAGCTTTTCCTAAGTGGCGCTTAAGTTCATTAGAAGAACGCTTTAAGTTGTTAAATGCGATTGCAGAACAAATTGATCTTCATAATGAAGCTTTAGCCAAAGCGGAAAGTATAGACCAAGGTAAGCCTTTTTGGTTGGCTAAAAACGAGATGACTCGAGCTGCTCAGAATTTTAGATTCTTTGCCACTGCTGCTATGCAATTTGCATCAGAAAGTCACTCAATGGAAGGGCTTGCTATCAACTATACCCTCAGACAACCTATCGGCGTTGTTGGATGCATAAGCCCTTGGAATTTGCCATTGTATTTGTTTACATGGAAGATTGCCCCTGCATTAGCGGCTGGTAATTGCGTAGTCGCTAAGCCTAGTGAAATTACGCCAATGACAGCCTTCCTATTGGCAGAAATCTGTCAAAAAGTTGGCTTGCCAAAAGGGGTTTTAAATATTGTTCATGGACTAGGACCAAAAGTGGGGAATGCATTGGTTGCTCATCCCAATATCAAAGCCATATCATTCACTGGTGGAACCGCTACAGGTAAGCACATTGCTTCAGTGGCAGCCCCAATGTTTAAGAAACTCAGTTTGGAATTAGGCGGTAAAAATCCCAATATCATTTTTGCTGATTGTGATTTTGATAAAGCGCTTGCAACCACTGTTCAAACCTCTTTCTTAAACCAAGGTGAAATTTGTTTATGTGGTTCTAGAATTTTAGTTGAAAGACCAATTTATGAAAAGTTTAAAACGGCTTTGTTAGCAGAAGTGTCAAAATTAAAAGTGGGCGATCCCTTGCAAGCTGACACTAAAGTTGGCGCTATTGCCAGTAAAGCACATTTTGATAAAGTCTTGTCTTATATTGCATTGGCTCAATCAGAAGGTGGTAAGATCATACAAGGTGGTGGACCAGTCCAGCTTGAAGGCGATCAGGCCAATGGTTGGTATATTGCCCCAACAATCATTGAAGGATTGGCTTACAATTGCCGTTGCAATACAGAAGAAATTTTTGGACCTGTTGTGAGTATCATGCCATTTGATACAGATCAAGAAGCACTTGATATGGCTAATTGTACCGAATATGGTTTAGCCTGCAGTATCTGGACTCAAAACTTGACCCGAGCGCACAACGTTGCCGCTGCTATTCAAAGTGGAATTGTTTGGATCAATTGCTGGTTGTTAAGAGATTTAAGAACCCCTTTTGGTGGTGTTAAAAATAGTGGAGTTGGAAGAGAAGGTGGTTGGGAAGCCATGCGCTTTTTTACTGAACCTAAAAACGTTTGCGTCAAACTTTAATGGCTGAAGAGCAATACATAGAGGCATTATCAAGGAATGATCACAAAGTCATTGCCAAGGCACTTACTTGGGTGGAAAATGATTATCCTGAAGCTAAGGCCCTTTTAGAAGCTTTGCCGTTTAACCGGTCTGTGCCGGTAATAGGCTTAACTGGTCCTCCTGGGGCTGGTAAAAGCAGCTTAGTCAATGCCCTAATCGGACATTTGTTAAGCTTGAATAAAAAAATCGCTGTGCTTGCCGTTGATCCTACTTCACCCTTCAATTTTGGCGCGCTTTTAGGCGATAGAATTCGCATGTCTGAACACTTCAATAACCCCAATGTCTTTATAAGATCAGTAGCAACAAGAGGTAGTTTAGGTGGATTGTCTGCCAAGATGATTGAAATGACAGACATCATGAAGCATGCCGGGTTTGATGTGGTCATAATTGAAACCGTTGGTGTAGGACAAAGTGAAGTGGAAATATCAGGGTTGGCAGATACCAGTGTGGTTGTTTTAGTGCCTGAAGCTGGAGATGAAGTTCAAACCCTTAAAAGTGGCTTAATGGAAATTGCCAATGTCTTTGTGGTGAATAAATCTGATAGGGCAGGTGCAGATGTGTTTGTTAAAAATTTAATGGCCCTAGTCCATCAAAAAGCAAGTGATTGGGAAATTCCCGTGGTTAAGACAGTGGCCAGTCAAAATCAAGGTATTGCTGAACTTTGGGAAGCAGTTTTAGCTCATCACGCCCGCGTTAAACAACCTGAGAAAGCGCCTTATTTGATGCTTGAAAAAGCACTGCAATTAATAGCCCAACATCATATGAATACCATTAACAAACAATTATTAATGGTTGATTTATCTGAGGCTGCAAACAAAACGGGCTTTAATCTGTATCAATATCTAAATACAAACTATTTCAAATAACATGATTGCCATCATCAGTGGTTCTTCAAGACCCAATAACAATACATACAAAGTGGCCAATGCTATGGCCAAATTGATACAACAACACCATAATGTAAAGGCCAATGTTATTGATTTTAAAGACTATGACTTGCCGTTTTTTAACCAGGGCATGATGCAATCTGCTCATTTGTCTGCCTTTCAATCACATTTGTATGAACAATGTGCTAATGCCAAATTAATCATCGTGATCAGTCCTGAATACAATTGGTTTCCAAGTGCTGAATTGTTTCAAATGGTTAATGTGTTTGGCTCAGGTCAATACATTGATATGTGGAAGGGCAAAGTGTTTGCTATGTGCGGTGTGTCATCGGGAAGAGGTGGTAGATTACCTGCCGTTTACTTAATGGAATTGTACAACAAAATTATACATGTGTTAAATGCTCAAAGTATAGTGAGCCCTAAATTGTTAGAGTGTCCGGTTGTTGATCAAGGGTTCTCAGAAGACGCTAGTCTATTGTCGCCCTCAGATCTTGAAAAAGCTATGTTGAGCTTTATTCAATACAATTGGCATTTAGCTCAAACCTTCGGGGTATAAAAATTACTTTTTTAAAATTGCATTCTTAATAGTAAACTTGCATCTGTTTTGGGGTGCATGAGCAATCATTGCTGAGATTATACCCATAAGACTCGGATAAGCGTAATAGCTGCGACGAGAAAAACTTATACCAATGCCTTTGGCTTGTAGCATCCAAAACAATTTTATTGTCTATGAAACAAGTCATTTTAACCTCCTTTATGAGTGTATTGGCATTTGTAAATGCGCAAGAAACACCTCAATCTTTTCCAGACAGCTCCAATGTTACCAATAAGCAAAGCTTTGTGCTTAAGGGTGTCCAGGCAAGCGAAAAATCAGGCTTTACCTTCAGTCAATTGTCTGCAGCAGCGCTCAAACAAAACAATTTAGGACAAGATTTTACCTATCTGATCGGCAATACCCCTTCAGCAGTGACTACCTCTGATGCCGGTGCAGGCATAGGATACACAGGTATTAGAATAAGAGGGAGCGATGCCACCAGAATCAATGTGTTGGTGAATGGAATTCCCATTAACGACGCTGAAAGCCATGGCGTTTATTGGGTCAATATGCCTGACTTAGCCTCATCAACCAATCAAGTTCAAATTCAAAGAGGGGTTGGAACCTCTACCATAGGCAATGGCGCATTTGGGGCCAACATTAATGCTCAAAACACTTTGTTAAATCCTAAAGCCAATGCCAGTATCCAACAATCAATAGGTTCCTATGGAACTAGTAAAAGTACATTTATGTTTGGAACAGGTTTAATCAATCGTTTTAATTTTGGTGCAAGGTTGTCGAATATTGTTAGCGATGGTTACATAGATAGAGCCAGCAGTAAATTACAATCCTATCAACTCAATGCCAACTATAAAAGTAAGACGTTTGATGTACAAGCTGTCGCTTTTGGAGGCAAAGAAACCACATACCAATCATGGTATGGTACGCCAGAAAGTCGTTACAATAATGATACAGCTGCTATGTCTGCCTATGCCTTAAGAAATGGATTGTCTGCCGCTGATAAAACTAATTTATTGAATAGTGGCCGAACATATAACTATTACACCTATCCCAATCAAATAGATAATTACAGACAAAATCATTATCAATTACATTGTTTGAAAACCTTTAATGCTAAATGGCAATTAAGATCTTCAATTTTCACAACAACTGGCAAAGGCTATTTTGAAGAGTATAAGGCGCAGGCGCCATTCGCTAGTTATGGCATAAATGATTTAGTGTTTGGGACAGATACCATACGCCAATCCAATTTAGTTCGTCAACGCTGGTTAGATAACATTTATGCTGGTCATTTTACCCATTTGGATTACCACAACAAAGCCCTAAGTGTTGTTTTAGGGAGTAGTTACACCCAGTACCATGGCAAACATTTTGGGCAAGTGGTGTGGTCAGATTTGGCTCAGGCTTTTGGTAACAAAGATTTTGAATATTACAATGCTAAGAGCCAAAAGAATGATTTGAATTCATTTCTGAAGGTGAACTATGCCTGGCAGCGATTTAAGTTGGATCTTGATCTCCAATATCGCAGTATCCATTATTGGTCAAAAGGGACTGATAATGAATTGTCTGTTGTAAAATTTGACACCAATTATCGTTTCTTTAATCCTAAAGTTGGCGCTTCATACACCATAAATGCCAAACAATATGTTTATGCTAGTTATAGTATTGCCAACAGAGAGCCAATTAGAAGTGACTTTGTTGATCATAAAGGCGCGAATTTACCACAACCTGAAAACCTCAAAGACTTAGAAATAGGGTATGTGTTTAAGCACCGTCAAACCTTGATGCAGTTCAATGTATACAATATGCAATACATTAATCAACTGGTAATAACAGGGGCTTTAAACGATGTTGGCAATGCCCTCAGAACCAATGTGGCTAAAAGTTACAGAAGAGGTATTGAATGGGTCTTTCAAAAACAATTTAAGCAGAAGTTTGCTATTGATGCTAATTTGAATTTAAGTCAAAATAAAATCCAAAACTTTGAAGATGTTTATTACAATTACGACAATTACACCACCATTAAAAACCATTACAAACAATCTGATATTGCCATGTCTCCTAATGTGGTGGCCTATTTGGGTTTAACTGATAAACATTTCAAAACGTATGAATTTAATGTTCAAATCAAATACGTTGGAAAACAATTCTTAGATAATACATCAACAGACAGTCGTTCTTTAAAAGCTTATCAGACCCTTAATGTTATGTTGCAAAAAACCATATCAATGAAAAATAATTCGTTAGTACTAAAAGCAGCTGTCAATAACCTGGCCAATGCATTATACGCTAACAATGGTTACACCTATAAATACATTTATAGTGCACAAACAATAGTAGAGAATTTTTACTATCCTCAAAGCCCAAGATTTTTTAATTTGGGGGTAGAATTCAAATTCCAATAATGCATCTTTAAGCTTGTATCTTTGTGCTCTATTTTGAACGCAGAGCATAAAGCATACTGGAAACAATTGATTCAATTGGCTTTCCCAATTACAATGGGTCAATTGGGTATCGTATTAATGGGGGTAGTGGATGTTGTTATGCTCGGACAATACAATACCAATGCCATGAGTGCTGCTGGTGTTGGAAGTGCTATCTTTTTTTTAACCGCCTTACTTGGCATGGGCACTTTGCAAGCGGTGAGTGCTTTAGTCTCCATTAGTGTTGGTGAAGGCAAGCCTGCACAAGCATTGGTGATTTTTAAACAATCGTTTGTGGTTGTTGGATTTTTATTAATAGCCATTCTTGGCTTAAATTATTTTCTATATTCCCATTTTGATTGGTTCAAACAGGTTAAAGAGATTCAGACCCTTGCTCAAGAGTACTTCAAAATTGCGAGCTACTCCTTGCCAGCAGTATTGCTGTTTAATAATGGTAAATATTTTTTAGATGGTCTAGGTAAAACAGCCATTGCCATGTGGGTTACCCTCTTAGGTTTACTGTTAAATGTTTGGCTCAATTATTTATTGATTTATGGTCATTGGGGATTTGAAGCTATGGGTTTAACAGGGGCGGTTTGGGCAACAGTTATAGCAAGGTATGTTATGGCTGTAATCATGTTGATTTGGGCCTGGTGGCATCCGCTTATTCAAGGACTTAAACTACAAAGCACAGAACCCATTCGCTATCTAAAAACCATATTGAAAATAGGGCTTCCAATTGGGTTTACCTATTTCTTTGAAATTGCTGCTTTTTCTGCAGCCTTGATTATTGCCGGTCAATTATCTGCACTGCATGCCGGCGCTCACCAAATTGCCATTAATCTGGCCTCAATAACCTATATGTTTGTTGTCGGCGTTTCAACAGCCACTACTATTATGGTGGGGAATCATTTTGGTGCAAAAGATGCTAATGGAATCAAGCGCATAACGATTGTCTCATTACAATTAACCATACTTTTAGAAGGGCTTTTTGCTATAGTTATTTTCTTGTTTAAAGACATTATTCCATCATGGTATACCAATGATATTGCCTTGTTGCAAATGACCCCAGCTTTGTTAATTATGGCAGCTTTGTTTCAAATCAGTGATGGTGTTCAAGCCGTTGGGGCAGGCGTTTTAAGAGGGATGAAAGACACCCTTGTAAGTGGTGTTATTGCTTTTGTTTCATATTGGATGCTCATGATACCTGGTGCTTATTTCTGGTCTAAATCCCATGGCATTATAGGCATTTGGACGGCTATGGTCTCAGCCTTAACCTTAGCAGCCGTATTGATGGTTCTGCGTTTGTGGCGAAAAGTCAAAACGATACATTTGAACTGGGAATAATTCTCTATTTTTGAGCATGCAATGGAATAAACCTCTAGGTCTATTATTATTTGGACTTTTATCTATAAGCGGATTTGCAGCCGAATTTAAAGGTCAAGCCTTTAGTCTATCTGTTCAACCCTCTTATTCTAATACCTTTGTTCAGTTCAAGTCAAGTGCTTACTCGGCCAGATTTAAAGATTCTATTTTAAACAATACTCAAGGTAGAACAGGCTTGAATTTGGCTTTGATGTGGTCCTTTAAAATGCGAAGTAATTCCAGATTTCAAACAGGATTGATGTTTCAAAACTTAGGGTTTAGTATTCAAAAAGATAATTTACGTTTTTTGGATACCATTCATCCTCGGATAGGAATAATGAGTGATCTTTCACAAACAGGTCCCAATTATGTTGATTTTAGGTACCGTTATTTTCAATTGGCTCTACCTATAGCTTTTGAACAAAGCCTTTATAATAAAAAGGCTACCCAAATTTCATGGGTATATGGTGGTGCTATTGCCATAATGTACAAACATTCGATTAAAGCTGTATTGCATGGCTTTTCAGCTAGAGGTAGTCAGAAAGTTTTTACATTTGATAATCCAGAAGAAGGCGCAGTTCGTATGGATGTTCAATTTCAAACTGGTTTAAAAATTGCTACTGATATCGATGCTAAAGGCTTGAAAGTGTTCGCTCAACCCAGCATAGTCTTACCTGTTTTTTCTGCCAATACAGCGAATATTAGGCATCATTTGTATCAAATAGGATTGCAAATAGGATTGCAATACACCCTTCAAGAACCCTCTAAATCATGAAAGCACTCATTCAGAGAGTCAGCAGGGCTTCAGTCAGTAGTAATGGCTCTGTATTAGGCCATATTCAACATGGCTTATTGGTTTTGATTGGTATTCAAGCAGACGACACCGTAGACGATATCAATTATTTAGCTCAGAAGATTGTTCAGATGCGATTGTTTTCTGATGAAGCGGGTAAAATGAACTTGTCATTAAATGAGGTGAATGGTCAATGTTTATTGGTAAGTCAATTTACTTTAATGGCCTCTACGGCCAAGGGTAATAGGCCATCTTTTATTCAGGCCGCAGCGCCTGCAATTGCAATTCCTATTTACGAACAATTTGTTGAGCGCTTTAAATCATTGTGCCTCAATACAGTTGAAACTGGGCGTTTTGGAGCAGATATGCAAGTGGAGCTAATCAATGATGGCCCTGTAACCATTATCATAGATTCTAAGGCCAAGGCTTGATTCGCTAAAAAAATCAATTAAAGCGTTATATTTGCTGCCGTTTTATGATGATTCAGGTTTTAAAATCAAAAATCCACAACGTTAAAATCACGTTTACCGAGTTAAACTACATTGGCAGTATTACGGTTGATGAGGCATTAATGGACGCCGCTAACATGATTGAAAACGAGAAGGTACTTGTTGTCAATAATAACAATGGAGAAAGGTTTGAGACCTATTTGATCAAAGGGGAAAGAGGATCTGGAAAGATAGGCCTTAATGGTGCTGCTTCTAGAAGAGGCATGATAGGTGACGAACTTATTATTATCAGTTTTGCTTTAATGGATTTTGAAGCAGCCAAACAACATCAACCAAGTTTGGTCTTCCCAAACAACCGCAATCAAATTTAATTTGAATACCAAAAGCCTCCTCAAATACCTCATTTTCGCTGCACTTGGAGGCCTTATTCTGTATTTTATTCAGAAGAATTTTTCTTTTGATGAATTTTATACGACTGTACAAAAAAGTCATCTTTGGCTAGTCTTATTGTCAACCTTAATGGGGGTGTTTGCCGTGTGGTTAAGAGGTATGCGTTGGCAGTTAATTTTAAAGTCCATGGGTTATCCCGCCAAAGCTGCTAATACTTACCATGCCACCATGAGTGGCTATTTGGTTAATTTAGGTATACCAAGATCAGGTGAATTGTCGCGATGTGCTATGTTGTCTAAATCAGATCAAATACCTTTAAATGTATTGGTAGGGACGGTCTTGAGCGAACGCATCATTGACTTACTCATGTTGGGACTTGTCGTTTTAACTGCTTTAGCCATTCAATTTGATTTGTTGTTTTCCTTCATCAATCAAACCGTTTTAGTGCATATAAGCTGGCCTAAGTTGATACTCGTTGGAGTAGTTGCTTTAATTGGTCTAATTGTAGTATTTAAATTGCGCATAGGTTCAGAGTCCAAAATCATGAAAATGATTAATGGTTTGCTCGATGGTGCTAAAAGTGTCTTTCAAGTTAAACAACCTCTCGTATTTATAGGCTTAACCTTTGGCATATGGATCTGTTATTTGTTAATGACCCTTTGCATACTAATGGCTTTTGATTTCACCCAGTTTTTAGGCCTAAGTGGGGCCTTGTCTACCTTGGTGTTTTCTACTTTGGGTGTTATTATTCCGGCACCTGCAGGTGTGGCTACCATTAATAGTGTGTATTTGGGTTTATCTGGCATATACCAATTGCCAATTGCTGAAGCTAAGGCCATAGGTATAGTCTTGTTTGCCAGTAATATTTTAATGATCATTCTCGCTGGCACAATTTCTTATATCGTTATGGCTAAGCGTACTCAATTGTAAAAATGATGCACCATCAAACACTATACAGTAAAATCAAATCACTGGAGGCATTAAAAGCGTGCATTCAGAACGATCAAGCGAACGGTTTATCCATAGTATTTACCAATGGTTGTTTTGATTTGTTACACAAAGGCCATGTTGATTATTTATCAAAAGCGGCTGATTTAGGCGATAAATTGATAGTAGCGGTTAACACCGATGATTCTGTTAGACGATTGGGCAAATCCGCTTCACGTCCTATTCAAGATCAAGAGGCGAGGGCAACGGTTATAGCGGCATTGGAATCTGTAGCCTATGTGGTTTTGTTTAATGAAGATACACCCTTTGAGTTGATTCAAACCCTAGCACCAAATGTATTGGTTAAGGGAAGTGACTATGCTGTGCATCAAATTGTAGGGGCAGATATTGTTCTTGCTAATGGTGGTAGGGTAGAAACCATTGATTTTATTCAAGGGTATTCCACTTCTGCGATTGAACAAAAAATTCTTAAAGGCTAAAAACGCCAATTGTAACCAAGTTGTAAAAGCGATTTGGCAAACCCAAGTTCAGCATATATGGCTGATTTTTCATTGAAATGGTATCTGTAACCCAGCGTGCTTTCAATAGCTAATCGGCTTATGCTTGGGAGTTTTAGGGAAGGTAAAAAGGCACTGTAACGCGCTGTGAATTTAAGGTGTCCAAATTTATAACCCATGCCTAATCCCCAATACAGTTCATGAGGCTGATTGTCTTTGGCCTGAATGAAATGCAAATTCACTCTTGCATTTACCGCTAAGTTGCTG
>Ga0255135_1000010_pt1 | contig 52711 bp, 50 predicted proteins | sample Law_Atlam_RepA_8_FD_188552 | JGI IMG/M metagenome (GOLD analysis project Ga0255135, IMG submission 188552) | Freshwater microbial communities from St. Lawrence River, New York, United States - Law_Atlam_RepA_8d | ecosystem: Environmental > Aquatic > Freshwater > River | place: USA: New York...
GTAGCTGTACCGGTGCCATTGTCTGTGTTAGACAACAATTTGCCATTCGACAAACATTTGTACTGAAGCGGAATAGTAACAACCGTTTCAGTAGTGAACTTATCGTTCATGCAATCGTACATCGGAATCCAGTGGCGGTTGTCTATGCCTTGACCTTGGGTCCAAATTTGTTTACGGATATAATTGATATCTGGTGCTTGCTTATTCTCCGGTTGATTCCAACCGATAAAGTATATGCCCTTTTTTGGCATAGCGGTGTATTCAAATACAATGCTGTGTTGTTCATCCCACATCAATGACTTAGTGAAACGAACCACCACCCCATCAGGTTGAATGGTGAACGGCACAGGCAAACCATCTAATAAAGCTGAATGGATTTGAATGCCAGGCGCATCAAAAAACAAAGTGTCAATATGGTTTTGTAAGGTCACAAATTGATGGGTCACTTTACCCAAAACAGTTGCTGCCTCAGGCTTAAAAGACACTTGCACCTTCATGTGCTGAATGTCTACACTGTGCTGACGCTCTGCGGCATCAGGATCAGATAAGTAATGAATATGCGGGGTTTCTGTTTGTGCTTGAACAGCTTGAAAACATAGGCCAATGGCCAAGCATAAATAAGTCAGTTTTTTCATGGTCGAAGGCAAAAATAAGGGAAAATCCCTAAAGCTAAAGGCTTAATTCCTGTTGAATCTTTAAACAAAAAACAAAGACAAAACAGATTATGATGGCCTATAAGCCCTCGTTACAAGACAGATTTTTATATTGTTCTTTTGCTTCTTTATTAGTAGGTTTGCAGACATTAACAAAATTATGGCGGTAGCAATCAAAATGCCCAAAATGAGTGACACCATGACCGAAGGTGTTGTCAGAAAATGGAATTTCAAAGTAGGTGATACCATTAAAAGTGGTGATATTTTAGCGGAAGTAGAAACCGACAAAGCCACTATGGACCTTGAAAATTACGAGAAAGGTACCATTCTTCATTTTGCCATCAACGAAGGTGACGCGGTGCCTGTAGATGGTATCATAGCCATTGTTGGTAATGCCGGCGAAGATTTTGCAGCTTTATTATCAGCTGCACCTGCTCCAGCAGCTAGCACTAGCAATGAAAAAACAGAAAGCCCAGCAGTTGAAGCAGCAGCTCCAGTTGTAGAAGCACCGGTTGTGAACACCAACAGTTCAAACGGTTCAAGGGTATTGGCCTCACCTTTAGCTAAGAAATTAGCTGAAGCAAAAGGCATAGACATCAGCAATGTTCAAGGTTCTGGTGAGAATGGTAGAGTGGTTAAAAGTGATGTTGAACAATTCAAAGGTGGTTCAAGCTTATCAAAAGCAGCCCCTATTGTTGGCAAAGAAAGCTATGAGGAAATCAATGTGTCTCAAATGCGTAAAACCATTGCCGGCAGATTAGCTGAAAGCAAATTCACCGCACCGCATTTCTATTTAACCATGGAAATCAACATGGACAAAGCATTGTCTGCAAGAGCTGCCATTAACCAAGCTGCTAACTCAAAAGTATCTGTTAACGATATGATTGTGAAAGCCAGCGCAATGGCCTTAAGACAACATCCATGGGCAAATGCTTCTTGGTTAGGCACTAAAATCAGATTCAATCACCACATCCACATTGGTGTGGCTATGGCGGTTGAAGATGGCTTATTGGTGCCAGTGGTTAAGTTTGCCGATCAAAAAGGCTTAACTGATATCAGTAACGAAATCAAAGTATTTGGTGCAAAAGCAAAAGAGAAAAAATTACAACCAGCCGATTGGACTGGCAATACCTTTACCATTTCTAATTTAGGGATGTTTGGTATTGAGGAATTCACTGCTATCATTAACCCACCAGATGCTTGTATCTTAGCTGTTGGCGGTGTTAAAGAAACTGTAGGCATTGTGAATGGTCAAATCGCTAAAACCAATATCATGAAGGTCACTTTAAGTTGTGACCACAGAGTAGTTGATGGTGTTGTTGGTTCTAAATTCTTAAATACCCTTAAATCGTATTTAGAAGAACCAGTACTAATGTTTCAATAAGCCTTAGGGCATACTAAAATAGTAAAAACCGCTTTTTTAGGCGGTTTTTTTATGCCTTTAAAATGGCGTTTTACTGAGCTGAAGAATCAGTGCTTTCTGTAGCATTCATGTCTGCATTCATGATAGAATCTACATACTTCTGATTGATGGCTTCTTGCGCATTGTCCATACTGTCTCTCTCTTTGGTTTCTTGTTCTTCTGATTTAGAACTGCCGCAAGACATAGTCAAGCTTAATAGACAACTGAATAAAATGATTTTTTTCATAGACATAAAACGATACCTGCGAATTTGTTGAATTCTATCGAGAATTACAAATGCCAACTATTCCATACTAAACACATTTAAATTATCAGGCCAAAAAGCATCTTCAAAATGTTCTATGGATTCTCCAAAAGTATTGGTAATGATAGAAATGATATCATAGCGAATGCCTTTAAATTGAGGTGATTTTTCATCTATATAGGCCTCAATGGCTTCTGATAGATGCACTTGTTGTTGAGCCGATAGAAACGCACTAGGGGCGCCGTATTTCTCTGTTTGACGGGTTTTGATTTCTACCACCACTAAGAGATCTTGATAGCGGGCAATGATGTCTATTTCATTGCGAGATGAACGCCAATTTTGTTCTAAAATAGCATAGCCTTTGGCCTGCAAAAATTGAAGCGCTAAGCGCTCACCGTATTGTCCTAATTGATTGTGTTGAGCCATAGCATAAAATTAATTACAACCATGAACTTAAGCGTTATTTAAACGTTTAAAAGTGCTTACAAACGAAAGCGGTAACCCAAAAGAATCTGTGTTTGTAAAAACGAAAAGTGTTGACTGGCTCGATCCGCTTTGAAATCTGATACCACTATGTTGGGCATATTGATCCAACCCAATTTTGCAGCAGATTGCAGGTAAAAATGTTTACCCAAACTTAAGTTAACGCCGAGGTTGCATGATATGCCATAACCTGACACATGCCATTGGTCATTCAAGTTTTTATTCATTAAAACACAACGGGTGCGCGGATACATAAACCCTGCGCCAAGGCCGCTCACCATATTCAATTGAAAGTGTTTGTTGAAAGCCAATAAGCCGTCAGTTCTAGTAATTTCTGCATTCAAATAGTTCAAACCATCGGTGTGTTCAAATTCCAAAAAATTACCGCTTAAAACCACCGATTGATCATTGAATTCTCCTTGGTATATTGAGCTCGTATCGTGAATATAGCCACTCATTTTAACCGTTTGATTTTGATTCATTACATACTTCATATGATCAAAACCAAAGGATAATGCGTATTTATCAGTCAAGCAAAATCCCAAACGATAATCGTATTGAGGAATGGTAATTTGATCGATTCTTAAATAGGGATCAGCCGCCAATTTAGATTGTCTGTCATTGGCTTTAACCTGCTTTAAAGTAAACTCGTAATCATTGCCTTTAAAATGAATATCCGATGCGCTGTAATACCCTCTGTTATAGCCCCAATAAAAGAAACATTGTCCTTTTTTAAATTGAGGGGTGATGGGTTGAAGTGCGTATGCTTTAATGGTTAAAAGCAAACATATACACCCCAATAAAAACCTACCCATAAATAGAGAAAACCGAACTAATCGACGTTGTCGTGCAAATATTTATTGCCGTTATCTTTAAAACGAACGCCTTGTTTGTTTTGATCGTCTTCAAGGGTAATATTTGACATTTCTACATCCGTTGAAATGCTCTCAAGGGTAACACCCATTCTTAAATAGGCAGGCGTTGAAGGATCAGTAAGATTAACCGTTCTTGGCGTTTCTTGAATGATTGGTTGAGATGTTGGCACCACCGGCTGAGCATTGAATAAATCCGCATTGATATTGTTGGCAATAGGATTCACAATTGTTTGTTGTACAGTTTCGCTTAAATCAATTTCTAATGCACCGCTGGCCTCAAAATCTGTATCAGAAATCACGAAGTTATTGTTGTTGTCAAAACCTGTGGCAACCACAGTAATTTCAAGTTCTTTATCGAGGTTATTGTTTTGAATCAAACCATATTTTAGATTGGCGCGTTGTCCTGCTTGATTTTGGAAATAAGCTAATATGGCGTCAACCTCTGCAGTGTATGGCTCTTCATTGCCATAGCTAATATTCAATAAAATGTGTTTAGCTCCTTCTATGCTGTTTTCGTCAAGCAATGGCGATTCTAATGCAATTTGTGCAGCTTTAAGGGCTCTGTCGTCACCCATAGATGAACCTATTCCCATGATGGCTCTTCCACTGCCTTCTAAGGCTGTTTTAACGTCTCTAAAGTCAACATTAAAGAAGCCTTCCTTAGTAATGATTTCTGCAATACCTTTAGCGGCAATGTATAATACATCATCTGCTTTACCAAGGGCTTCAGTGATTCTTAAGTTTGAAAACATCTGAAGTATTCTTTGGTTGTTGATGACTAGAATGGCATCCACATGTGGCTTAATTTCAGCTATACCCAACTCCGCTTTTTTGGTTTTTTCAGGGCCTTCATTGGTGAATGGTCTGGTCACAATGGCCACAGTTAATATGCCCATTGATCTTGCCTTTTGAGCAATCACTGGAGCAGCACCTGTTCCTGTTCCACCACCCATACCAGCAGTTATAAATACCATTTTGGTATTGTGTCTGAGCGCATTTTCAATTTGTTCTATGCTTTCAAGTGCACACTGTTTACCGAACGCAGGATCACCCCCAGCACCCAGGCCTTCGGTTAGTTTGCTCCCCAATTGAATTTTATTTGGCACAGAGCTGCGCTCCAAGTGTTGCGCATCTGTGTTGCAAATATAAAAGTCAACGCCAGAAATACCTTTGTTGTTCATATAGGTAACAGCATTGCTACCACCTCCACCAACACCAAACACTTTAATGATTGATGATTGTTCTTTAGGAAGTTCTAAATCAAAATAATTGTTAAAATTTATGCTCATTTGTAATGTGTGCTTATATCAATTAACGCTCATAATCGCCCATTGCTTTGTCATCTTTCATCCAATCTTTAAAGTTGACAAAGAGATTTTTGAATATGTTACCGCCATTTGATTGTACTTTTGGATTTGGTTTCAACTGATTTTCAGCTGGCAATGGATCTAAGTCTGAACAGCCTTTTAATACCAATCCTATACAGGTTGCAAACATCGGACTCTTCACTTCATCCACCAAACCACTGCCTAAGTGTGGATCAGGCATGCCAATTTTAGCTTCACATGACAACACAAATTCAGCTAAGTTAGAGATGTCTTTTAACTGAGCGCCACCACCTGTTAATACAACTCCTAAGTTGAGTTTATCTTTGTAACCTGAAATTTTAATTTCATCGTTTACCAAGCCTAAAATTTCTTTCATTCTGGCATTGATCACATAGGCTAAATTCTTCTCTAAAATTTGCTTAGGTTTTCTATCGCCAATACCCGGAACGGTAATGATCACATTGCTGCGCGTACCTTCTGGTAAAGCATGTCCGTATTTAACTTTGATCAATTCAGCTTGCTTTGGCAAAATGCTGAAAGCTTCTACGATGTCTTGGGTAATGATTTCACCACCAAATGGTATTACTGCAGTGTGGCGAATTTTACCACCGTAGAATATCGCTAAGTCTGTAGTACCACCGCCGATATCCACTATGGCTATGCCCGTTTGTAATTCTTCTTCAGTTAACACAGCAAAGGCTGATGCAATTGGTTCTACTACAATATCAGCAGCAGATAAGCCAGCATCTTCAACACATTTTACAATGGTTTTAGCCGCATTCATTCGGCCGGTAATTACGTGGTATTTGCATTCTAATTTAGAACCCATCATGCCTTCTGGCGCCATGGTAACTTGTTTAGAATCAATAATGTATTCTTGAGGAAATGCGTGCAAAATTTTTGAGCCCGGATCAATGGCCGTTCTGAATTGCTCTTTGTTCATTTCTTGCAACTCAGATTTGCTGATTTCTATTTCAGCATTGTGTCGAATTCTAACACCGCTTTGTTGAAAGCTTCTGATGTGTTCACCGGCTATACCAACCAACACATTGGCAATCTCAACGTTAGACACTTTTGAAGCGTTGGCAATCGCGCCTTTGATGGCTTCAACTGTGCGGGCCACATTCGTCACTTCGCCGCGCATAACGCCACCCATAGACGGTTGTGAACCAACCCCTAAAATGTTGATTTTACCATTCTCGTTTCTTTGACCAACAATGGCGCAAACCTTTGTTGTTCCGATATCTAAGCCTACTATTAATTCTTTTGCCATATGTTATTGTGTGATGCTAGTGCTGTCTGTTTTAGGTGTAAAAATGTATTTCTGTTTTTCTGCTACTATTTGGCCTTCGAACTTCAAATTAATTTGCTGATACTTTTGCCAACCAACTGCATTTAATCCCTTTTTGTAGAAGGTTAATAAGCGTGCAAATTTGCTGTCTAAATGTTCGGCAGAACCAAATACAATACTATGATTTCCTACCTTAGGAATCAATAAAATGTCGTTATAATTATCTACAAATAATTGTTCAATTTGAGCCCTCCAAAATTCATTGGCAGAACAGTAGTTGGCAATCAATAGTAAATCCTTAAGCATAGGACTCTTCACAAAGGCTGAATCTACAAGGGTTTCAGTGATATTACCAGTGGCCACCATAACCCTTGGCGTGAAGTCAAAATGCAGGGGCATCTTGTATCCATTATTTGCTACATAGTAACTCATACCCTGTGCATTGATGATTCTAAGTATAGGTTCTCTTTGTATAATTTTGATCAAGAGCTTGCCTGAAAAGTCAATGACCACATCGGCTTTATCAATGAAAGGATAAGCTTCTAAACGGCGCTCAACCAAGGCCAAATTAAACTGCTTTTTTGAACTGCCAATGATGGGTGTTTTAACCACTTCTCTGACAATGTCTAATACTTTATTTGAATCAATAAAAGACAAATCAACAGTTTGATCTATGGCCACCTCAATGCTATTAATTTTTAACGCCTCTGAAGTCTGTTTGATGGCTAAAAAAGCAAAGAGCAAAAACAGGCCTATGACCACCCATAAAATGTTCTTCCAACGCGTGGTATTTCGCCAAAAATCAATGAACTTTTTCATAGATGTCTTTTATGGGTTTTACCAATTGATCAATGTCTCCGGCGCCTAATATGAGTAAGAGTTCAGGTTGCTCTTGTTGCAAGTGTTTTAGCACATTGTCTTTGACCATTAACAAAGGATTTTTTTGCATTTTAAGGGCTAAATATTCCGAGTTAATACCCACTATCGGCAACTCTCTTGCCGGATAAATATCTAACAACCAACACTCGTCTAATAAATCCAATGAGGCGGCAAAATCATCAACAAAGTCTCTGGTTCTACTGAATAAATGCGGTTGAAAAATACCAGTGATTTTATGGTTTGGATACAATTCTCTGACTGAATTGATGCAGGCTTTCAATTCCGTTGGATGATGAGCGTAATCATCAATCACCACCTTGTTTTCCTGATTTACTATATATTCAAAACGGCGTTTAACCCCTTTAAAACTGGCGCAAGCTTTTATCAATTCTGCCATAGGTAAGTGCAGGCATAAACAAGCTGTAATTGCGGCTGTAGCATTTTCTACATTATGAAAACCTGGCAAGGCATTCACAATATGAATAGCAGCGCTATCGAAGCTGTAATCAAAATGAAACTGATGGTCTTTTACCTGTATTTTTTGAATTTTAGCATCGGCTATCAAAGAGGAACCGTATAATATTTTTTTGGAGTTCGCGTGTAAATCAAGGGTATCGTTGATAATGCTATAACCATTAGGATCAACTTGATCTACGAACATCTGAAACGACTTTTTAACTTCTATGGCTTCGCCGTAAATATCTAGATGATCAGCATCTGTTGAGGTGACTATGGCAATATCAGGATGCAGATGTAAAAACGAGCGGTCAAATTCATCTGCTTCAACCACCATAATGTCTTTTGCAAACAAAGATTTGCCATTGCGCTTTTGAATATAATTGCTGTTAAAATTACTGCTAATACCGCCTAAAAAGGCAGTGAAATTTACATTACAAGTATTGAGCAAATGGGCCACCATACTGCTGGTGGTAGTTTTACCATGTGTACCTGCAACGGCAATGGTATAAGTGTTTTTGGAGATGATGCCTAATACCTCAGCGCGTTTGTACAATCTAATTTGGTGTTGGTTCAACCACTTAAAAATTTTATTGTCTTTGGGAATGGCTGGGGTGTATATTACTATGGCATCTTGACCTGTTTTAACGGCTTCTGGAATGTGATCAATGTGGTCGTTGTAATGGATATGAAACCCTTCTGATTCCAATTGTATGGTAAAATCATTGCGGGTTTTATCATAGCCATAAACAGCAATGCCTTCAGACAACATGTACCGCGCTATAGCACTCATGCCTATACCGCCAATGCCTATAAAATAAGCTATTTTAATTTGCTTAAAGTCCATCATATGATCTGTTCAATTTGAGTGACTATGTCTTTTATGGCGTTGGGTTTTGAAAATGCTGCTATGTTATGACTCAATTGGCTTAAGGCCTCTGGGTCGTTTAACAAGTTAAGCATTTGTGTATGCAGCTCTGCCATTGCGTTTTGATCTTTAACCAAAACAGCTGCTTGCACTTGGCTTAAAGCCATGGCATTTTTTGTTTGATGGTCTTCAGCCACATTCGGCGAAGGCACTAAAATGGAAGGCTTGCTCAATAAACTTAATTCACTGATTGATAAAGCCCCTGCTCTTGAAACAACCATATCAGCCGCAGCATAGGCAGTGGCCATATCTTGAATAAACGCTTTGGCTTGTATACCCTTCAAACCATCAATATTGGCAGTGAAATTTTGACCCGTTTGCCAAAGCAATTGTATGCCATTGTCGTGCAATAATTGCACATGGGCTTGTATGGCCTGATTGATTGTTCTAGCGCCTAAACTGCCTCCAATGATTAAGCAAACAGGTTTTTGAGGATCAAATCCTAAAGCGGTTTTAGCTTCGGTTTTAGAGGCTGTTAACGCTTTGTATATGGTTTCTCTGACCGGGTTACCTGTTAACACAATGGGGGTATTCTGAAAATAGGTTTGCATATTCGGATACGCTACACAAACACATTTGGCTTTGTTGGCTAGGAACTTATTGGTTAATCCGGCGTAAGAATTTTGTTCTTGTATTAAAATTGGAATGCGTTTGACTGAGGCAGCAAACACTATAGCTGAACTAGCATATCCGCCAACTCCAATGACTACATCAGGCTTAAATTCATTGACGATTTTTAATGCCTTCATCACACTCGATAGCACTTTAAAAGGCAATAAAAAATTGCTTAAGGTAAAGCGCCTTTGCAAGCCAGCTATTGGCAATCCAATGATTTTATAACCCGCTTGTGGTACTTTCTCCATTTCCATTTTTCCTTGAGCGCCTACGAATAATATCTCAGCATTCGGATAACGGAGTTGAATTTCATTGGCAATGGCCACTGCTGGAAATATGTGCCCACCAGTACCTCCGCCTGATATTATGACCTTACGTACCATGTGATTCTCCTTTCTCTATTGGTGCTTCAGGTGCTGTTTCTTGTTCTTCAACAGAACGGCTTACGCTCAACAACACACCAAAGGCTGCACTGGTAAAAATAATACTGGTTCCACCCATACTTACCAACGGCAAGGTTAGTCCTGTAACAGGAAATAAACTGGTGGCTACAGCCATGTGTATAAAGGCCTGTAAGACCAAACTAAAGGCCAATCCAAAGCCTAATAATGCACCAAAGGCTTTAGGGCTTTTTAGCACAATTCTAATGGCTCTAAATAAGATCAATAAATACAAGCCTATAACGGTTAACCCGCCAAATAACAAACCGTATTCTTCAATAATCACCGCAAAAATAAAGTCTGAATATGGGTGAGGTAAATAAGCACTTTGTTCGCCCTTGCCTGGCCCTTTGCCAGTAAGCCCTCCACCCACTATGGCTATTTTTGCTTGAGTGGTTTGAAAACTCTCAGAAGAATCAGTTCCTTTAAAATTTTCTATCCTTGATTTCCAAGTTGCTGCCCGACCTGGTAAAACAGACTCAGGCGCATTCATTAAAATCCCTAAACCTATACTGGCTGCAACTATAAAACTGAGGGCCAGTAACCCCAAATGTTTAAGCCTCGCATTACCAATAAACAACAACATAGAACAGGTAAAAAACAAAACCAGAGAGGTACTCAAATTCTCCGGCATAATGAGCACACAAATCAAACTGATGGTGCCCAAGATTTTACCTATTCCTTTATACGATCCTAACTCTTCTTGATTGGAAGACAAATACCGAGCAATGTACATGATCAATGCAAACTTAGCAAAGTCACTACTTTGAAACGTGACACCTAAAATGGTAATGGTTCGCTTGGCATCATTGATATCATTTCCTATGAACAAAGTCAGAATCAACAATAGAACTGCGATGATTACCGCTAACTGAGAAATCCGTGAAAAGTACTTATAATCCAACAAGTGAAAAAAATACATGAGGAAAAAACCACCAAATAAAAACATCACATGGCGAATCAAAAAGTACTCTGTATTGCCTTCTTGTTTTTTAAAGGCCAATGAACCTGTAGCACTATAAACCGCTAATAATCCTATCAATGACAACAACATCACTGCAAACCAAATGTATTGGTCACCTCTGAATTTTAATTTACCAAATTGCATGGTGTTGACTAATGGGATTAGGACTTAAATTGGATTACAATTGTTTTACTGCTGCTTTGTATTGCCAGCCTCTGTCTTCGTAGTTGGCAAATAAATCAAAACTCGCACAAGCTGGCGATAACAATACCACATCGCCTTTTGCTGAAAAACGTTTGGCTACTTGCACTGCTTCTTCTGCACTGCTGGTATTGAGCATAATGTCTACGTGTTTGCCAAACGCTTCATGTATTTTATGGTTGTCTACACCCAAGCATACAATCACTTTTACTTTCTCTTTAACTAAAGGTAAAAGGGCTGTATAGTCGTTGCCTTTATCGACACCACCTACTATCCAAACCACTGGTTTATCCATGCTTTCAAGGGCGTACCAAGTAGAATTGACATTAGTGGCTTTGCTGTCGTTAATGAAATCGACACCACCAACGGTGGCAACGTATTCCAAACGGTGCTCCACATTTTGAAAATCTATCAGACTTTCGCGGATAACATCTTTGTTAATGTTGAGCACATTGGCAGCAATGGCAGCAGCCATACTGTTGTAGCTGTTGTGAATGCCTTTTAAGGCAAAATCGTTAATGAACATAGTGAGTAATTGATTAGAGGTTTTAGGTAAATTGTATAATAGGTTAAACTGTTTTTCGTGTACGTAAGCGCCGCTGGTTTGCTCGGTATAAAATGAGAATGGACGCAACTGAGCCTGAATCTTGTAATCGTTCATGTGCTCATTGGTAATGGGATCATCAGCGCAATAAATGAAGTAGTCTTCGGCAGTCTGATTCATACAAATTCTAAACTTAGAATTGATATAGCGTTTGAGATCGTAGTTATAGCGATCTAAATGATCTGGTGTAATGTTACATAGTATGGCAACATGCGGTTTAAAATGGTAAGTGTTGTCTAATTGAAAACTGCTCAATTCCAAGACATAGTAATCGTAATGATCTTCTGCCACTTGGCGCGCATAGCTCTTACCAACATTGCCGCCTAAGCCCACATTGAATCCTGCCTTTTTTAACATGTGGTAACACAACATGGTGGTGGTGGTTTTGCCATTAGTACCAGTTATCGCAATGTGTTTGGCTGTTGTATACCTATTGGCAAACTCAATTTCAGAAATGATGGGAATGCCCTTTTCAATGGCTTTTTTAACCATCTCAGCCTTATCAGGAATACCTGGGCTTTTAATGATTTCGTCTGCATTTAAAATCAAATCAGCTGTATGAGCACCAGATTCAAATGCAATACCAGCAGCCGAAAGCTCTTGAGTGTATTTGTCTTTAATGCTACCCGCATCAGACACAAACACATCAAAGCCCTGCTTTTGTGCTAAAACAGCACAACCAGTTCCGCTCTCACCTGCTCCTAATATGACGATTCGTTTGCTCAAAATGACTTATCTTAGTTTTAGTGTGATAATGGTTAATACAGCGAGTATGATGCCTATGATCCAAAATCTGGTAACGATTTTTGCTTCGTGAAATCCTTTCTTTTGATAATGGTGGTGAATAGGCGACATCAAGAAAATGCGTCTGCCTTCTCCGTATTTTTTCTTAGTGTATTTGAAGTATGTCACTTGTATCATGACACTCAAATTCTCTACTAAGAAAATACCACATAGAATAGGGATTAAAAGTTCTTTGCGCACTATAATAGCAAGGGCTGCAATAACACCGCCCAACATTAAGCTTCCTGTATCACCCATAAAGACTTGAGCTGGGTAACTGTTGTACCACAAGAAACCTATACAAGCCCCTACAAAAGCACCGGCAAATACAAACAATTCGCCGAGGAATGGAATGTACATGATGTTCAAGTAATTGGCCAATAAAATATTACCAGACACAAAGGCGAATAAGCCTAAAGTTGTACCAATAATGGCTGACGTGCCTGCCGCTAAACCATCAATACCATCAGTAATGTTAGCACCGTTTGACACCGCTGTAATGATGAATATAACCACCAAAACATAAATGATCCAAGCGTAATCACTGTTCAAGCCAACTGCGTCTGAAATACTGTTGTAATCAAACTCTGAAAATTTAAAAAATGGTATAGTGGTTTTAAGTGATTTTTCGTTTTCAGTATAGTACAACTGCCCTTGAATCATTCGGCTTTGCATGTGCGCCGTGTCAAGTTGATTTTCAACAGCTTGTTTGACCGTATAATGTTTGGTAACCACCACGGCTTTGTTAAAATACAGGGTTAATCCAACCACTAATCCAACCACTATCTGACCCAATATTTTGAATCTACCAGATAAGCCTTCTTTGTCTTTTTTAAAGACTTTGATGTAATCATCTATAAAGCCAATCAGACCAGTCAGTATGGTTACCGCGATCATGAGCAATACATATACATTGTTCAATCTGGCCAAGAGCAATGTTGGAATTAAAATGGCCCCCAACATGATTAATCCGCCCATAGTAGGCGTACCTTTCTTTTTGTCTTCGCCCGCTAAACCTAAATCTCTAATGGTTTCTGATACTTGCATTTTATGCAATGCATTGATCAGACGTCTGCCAAATACCGCTGAAATGGTAAGCGATAATATCACCGCTAAACCCATTCTAAAGGTGATGTATTTCCATACACCTAGGCCCCATACGTCATATTGTTGATCGAGATATGTAAAAAAATGGTACAGCATGTTTTAAAAATCTTTGAATAGGTTAATGAGTATTTGTCTGTCGTCGAATGGATGTTTAATACCGTTAATTTCTTGATAGGTTTCATGCCCTTTACCGGCTATTAAAATGATGTCTCTTGGTTGACTCATGATGACAGCGGTTTTAATGGCTTCAGCGCGGTCAACTATGCTCATCACTTTTTTATAATCACTTGGCTCTACCCCTTTTTGCATGTCTTGAATGATGGCATTCGGGTCTTCAGATCTTGGGTTATCGCTGGTCAAAATGACTTTATCACTTTTTTGAGCACAAACTTTTCCCATGATTGGGCGCTTGTCTTTATCTCTGTCTCCACCGCAACCTGCCACAGTAATTAATTGCTCATTTTTACTGCGAATGGCTTGTATGGTACTGAGCACATTCTCTAAGGCATCTGGCGTATGGGCATAATCTACTATACCAATTCTACCAGCTTGACTTCTATACACTTCAAAGCGACCATTCACCTTGCCTTGTTTTGACAAATGGGTGAGGATATCGTATTTATCTACACCTAATAAAAACGCTGTTGAGTAGACTGCTAATAAATTATAGGCGTTGAATTTGCCAACCAAATTGAACCAGGTATCTTCTTGATCAATTTTTAACAAGAGCCCTTCAAAATCACTTTCTAAAATCTTGCAAGTAAAATCAGCAGGTGATTGTAAGGCATAACTGTATTTAGTGGCTTTAGTATTTTGCAACATCACCATGCCATTGCGATCATCTTTATTGGTAATGGCAACGGCGGTATCATCCAATTGATCAAAGAATTGTTTCTTGGCTTTGATATAATTCTCGAAAGTTTTATGGTAATCCAAATGGTCGTGGGTAATGTTGGTGAACACCGCTGCAGCATAATGCAATCCATTGATTCGGCCTTGCACCACCGCATGTGAGCTCACTTCCATAAAACAATAGGCACAACCTGCATCGCGCATTTGAGCCATCAAGGCTGACAAGGTAATAGGGTCAGGCGTAGTATGTGTGCTGTTATAAGTGGTTTTACCAATCTTGTATTCAACAGTACTGATCAAACCACAGTGATAACCCAAAGATGTAAACAACTCGTACAACATCGTACAGGTACTGGTTTTGCCATTGGTACCGGTAACGCCCACTAAAGTCATTTGACTCGACGGGTGTTCGTAATATGCATTGGCAAAGTAGCCCACTGATTGTTGTACATCGTCCACTTCAATATAAGTAACCTGTGGAACAAGCACACTTGGCAAATCACTACAAACAATAGCAACAGCGCCCATCTCAATGGCCTTAGGAATGAATTGATGCGCATCAATGCTCACACCCTTGACCGCAAAAAACAGACTGCCAGTTTCTACTTTTCTTGAGTCCAAAATCAATGCAGAAATGTTTTGGTCTGAAGGTCCGTGTATGGCCTTTATACCCTTGTAATTAGCAATATGTTTTAAGGAATGACTCATGGTTGTAATTGCAATAGTATTGTGGCTCCTTTAACCACTTTTGCATTGGCCAATAATGATTGATACACCACATGACCATAGCCTTGAACTTGAACTTTTAAACCTCTGTTTTCTAATAGATATAAGGCATCGCGAAGCCCCATGCCTTTTACATCTGGTACCAGTTGAACATCAACCGGAATCTCAATTAAGTTGAGTGATTGAACATTGTACTCGCTCTTTACCCATTCACCTTCTGCAGACCCTTGTATTTGATGACTGCTTATGCCAATGTTGTTGAGTACGTATTTAATATCTTGGCGATTGCCATTTTTAACCTCAGGTAAGCTTGGAATTTTACCTGTTTTTAATGGCTTGTGTAAACTCAAATTTGTACTGTAAATTTTGTCTGCAATTTCTTTTACAACAGGACCCGCTAAAGAACCACCATAATAATTGGCAGATGGTGTGTTGATCACTACTATACAACTGTATTTTGGTTTATCTGCAGGGAAATAACCAACAAACGAAGCCTTGTGCATGCGCTCATCATATCCTCTACCATCTGGTCTGGCTATTTGAGCTGTACCTGTCTTGCCGGCTACTGTATAATCCAAACCTTTTAAACTTTTACCAGTACCATTTTGTACAACAGATTCCAATAAGAAACGCAACTGTTTAAGCGTTGAATCTGAGCAAACTTTTGGATTCAATACTAGCGGCGTAGTGTGTTTAACCACTTGACCAAATGATTTGACTTCACTCACCAAATACGGCCTCATGAGTTTACCATTATTGGCCACAGCATTGTAAACGGATAACATTTGTAAAGGACTCACTTCCATTTCATAGCCTATACTCATGTGTGATAAAGACAAATGGCTCCAAGTTTTACTCTTTGGGGTTTTGAATAATGGCGATCGTCTGGTTTTAATGTCAAACAAAAAGGGTTTATCTAAGCCCAAGTTCATAGCATATTTAACAAACTGATTGGGATTGTTTTTATAGTGCTTTTGAACTGTTCTGCCTATTCCTACATTACTTGAATTTTCAAAAATGTATTGGAAACTGGCAAAGCGCATAGGGTGCGGATGTGAGTCTTCCATCTTAAGCGTTTGATCATAGTTACCCCAATTGATGTCTATGGTATCACTCACTTTAATGCGCTTATCTTCTAGCAATGCCATGGCACTGATCAACTTAAAGGTAGAACCTGGATCACTGAAATCGTTGATGGCATAGTTGTCGGATTCTGTGTAAGTATTGTCTTGATTCTTAGTTAAATTGGCAATGGCTTTTATCGCACCCGTTTCAACTTCCATTAATATGGCGCATCCTCTATCTGCATTGTTGTTGATCATGCAACGCTGCAAAGCGCTTTCGGCCACGTCTTGAATATTGATGTCTATGGTTGTATAAACATCTAACCCATTGTGTGGTTCTGTTTCTTCACCATCTTCAACTGGTTTCCATACACCGCCGTAAATACGTTGTTCCAAACGTTTACCAACCGTGCCAGTTAATAAACTATCGTAGGAACCTTCTAAGCCCACTTTAACACCTGCATCGTTGGAATACCCTATGGTTCTCATGGCCAACCAACCAAAAGGCAATTCGCGTTTGAATTTTTCTATCTTAATGAAACCCCCTTTGTACTTGCCCAAATTAAAGATTGGCCAAGTAGCCATAGCTTTTGCTGTGGTGTAATCAACATCGCGCTTGAGCAGTAAATAACGATCTCCTCTTTTGCGAGCACTCACCAAATAATTTCGCCATTCTAATGCATTGCGTTCTGTAAAATGTTGAGCCATTAAAGTAGACAATGGCATCACATAACGGTAAAACGTATCGTCTGGTACAGTCTCCACTTTGGTGTCCATTCTGAGTTCATACTTAGGAATACTGGTTGCCAATAAGCTACCGTCTTCTGCATAAATATTACCTCTTGAAGCTTGTATTTCGCGCCACTTTGTACTTTGATTCTTACTGATAGAAATGTATTTGTCCTTTTGAGTGAATTGCAATTCTGCAATTTGCCATACAACTGCCAGGGCAAGCAAAAGCACTAGTGCAAATGCAATCCATGAACGCAACAATATGGCCTTTTTTAAATTCACTTTTTGGTCGGTTTAACTTCTATAATAACAGGAGGGGTTCGGAGTTCATTGATGCCAATTGTGTTTAGTCTTTTGGCCACGGCACTTTGATTGCTTTCTTTCATCAAATGACTTTTGACACTGATGTATTCTGAGCGCAACTCATTCAATTCACCTTTTAGTTGCTCTTTTTCTTTTAAGCTCTTGACATGAAAATGCGATAAAGAAATGTATACCACTATTAAGGCCACACCAATTAAAATAGGTGGCATTAAATCTCTCAAGTTATCTTTAGGAATGAAGAAAGAGAAGTTAGAAGCTTTGTTAAGCATTTCTTCTGTTTGCTCTCCCATTTGAACTTGAGGCTTACTTGGTTCAGGCGCTATGTTCTCTCTAAACTTATTCAAATTTTTTCTGCTACTCTTAGTTTGGCACTTCTGGAGCGCTTATTGATTTCTAATTCTTGTTGGCTTGGTAGTATTGGCTTTTTGTTGATGGCTTTAAATGCCAAATGTTTGTTGCCAAAAAAATCTTTTTCTAAGTCGCCTTCAACATTGCCGGTTTGTATTAGGTTTTTAACCATGCGGTCTTCAAGTGAGTGATAACTCATTACCACCAAACGACCACCTATTGGCAATACACTGTGTACATCAGTCAAAAATTGCTCAAGTGCCTTAAGCTCTTGATTCACTTCAATGCGCAAGGCTTGAAACACTTGTGATAAATATTTACTTTCTTCTTTGGCAGGCGTGCATGATGCAATGGCAGCCTTAAATTCAGCAATGCTGTGTATTGGTTTGTGTGAGCGTTTTTCTAAAATGACTTGGACCAATTTATAGGTGTTTTTTATTTCACCATAATGGTTGAAAATATTCAGTAAAGCCTTTTCAGAATAGGTATTAATAATCTGGGCTGCTGTTACTGAATTGCTCTGATCCATGCGCATATCCAATGGCGCATCAAAACGGTGAGCAAATCCCTTGCTGGCTTCATTAATTTGATAAGACGAAATACCCAAATCTGCAAGAATGCCATCTACTGGCACAACATTCAAATACTTTAAGAATTGCTTGAGGTACTTAAAATTGTGTTGCACAAAAACCAATCGCTCATCTGCAGGTCTATTATTTGCAGCATCTTGATCCTGATCAAATGCTATGAGTTTACCTTTTGGGCCAAGTTTGTTGAGTATGGCTTTGGAATGCCCGCCGCCGCCAAAGGTAACATCCACATAAACGCCGTCTTCTTTTATGTTGAGGCCTTGAATGCACTCATCCAACATAACGGGTATGTGGTAGGTCTCATTGCTCATTGTTCAAGGAAGAGGATGAAGGGTTGTTATTGCCCATGAGTTCCTCCGCCATGCGAGCAAACTCTTGGTCGTCAAATTTTAATTCTGCTTCGTAATGCGCTTTATCCCAGATCTCAATTTTGTGGTTGTAACATGATACAATCACTTCGCTTTTGAGCGCTGCGTATTCAATTAAATTGTTGGGAATATTGATACGGCTATTGGCATCAATGGGTACTATGTTGGCACCATTGTTAAACTGTCTGATGAATTTTCTGGCGGCGCGATTAAAATCATTTAGGACTTCCAATTTACTGGTTTCCATTTGCCAATCTTGTGAAGTATACAAGACCAAACACTTTTCAAATCCTCTGTTGATGACCATGGCCTTGGCATCCTTGTCTGGAATTTGCGAACGCAACTTGGCAGGCAGAATGATTCTACCCTTGTTGTCAATTTTACATTCAAACTCTCCGATAAACCTAGCCATGCCGTTTTATGAAATAATGTTGTAAAATAAATTCAAAAAATCCACTTTCCCCCACTTTTCTCCACTTTGTTGAAAACTATTTTTTAACATTGATACAACAATCTGATTATCAATGTTTTGATAGTGATATTTAAGCACAGTGGTTTTGAGGGCCTGACAAGACCTAACTGACCCAGGTGGGTAATTATGATGAAATTTTGAACAAAAAAATTCAACAAAAGCGACTTTTAATTACCTTTGTTGCATTAACAAAATGATTCCAGTTTTTGATTATTATGGATTAATCATTGGCTTTGAGGAAAAAGTCCAACTGCCTATTCAAATTATAGGTGAGCGTAATGGACTTAGAACCCAACTCGAATTAGAATTTAAAGCGGGTAGATTGCAGGATGTTCGCCTCATAAAAAAAGGGCTTGATGCAGATGATCAAACCCTTTTAATGACTATTGTTGAAGCCAACAGCAGTGAATTGATCAAAGCTTGGCTCAATGTATTTTTATATCAACTGCCAGTTAACACTGAACTGTTGACTCAAAAATTCTGATTATTTTAGAATGTCTCTAGCGATAACCACTCTTTGTACTTCACTGGTACCTTCATAAATCTGAGTGATTTTAGCATCGCGCATTAAACGTTCTACGTGGTATTCTTTAACGTATCCGTAACCGCCGTGAATTTGAACCGCTTCAACGGTGGTTTTCATAGCCACTTCTGAAGAGAACAATTTGGCCATACTGCTGGCTTTGCCGTAATCAGCATGTTGGTCTTTCAACCAAGCAGCTTTTAAACACAACATACGAGCCGCTTCAATTTCGGTTGCCATATCAGCCAATTTGAATTGAATGGCTTGGTGGTTCTTAATTTCTGTACCAAATGCTTTTCTTTCTTTAGAATAGTTAAGTGATAATTCATAAGCACCACTGGCTATACCTAATGCTTGAGCAGCAATACCAATTCTACCACCTGTAAGGGTCTTCATAGCGAATTTGAAACCGAAACCATCTTCACCAATTCTGTTGGCTTTAGGCACTTTAACATCCGTGAACATCAAAGAGTGTGTGTCACTACCTCTGATACCCATTTTATCTTCTTTCTTACCAACTACAAAACCTTCCATGCCTTTTTCAACGATGAAAGCATTGATACCTCTATGGCCAGCTTCAACATTGGTTTGAGCAATAACGATATAAGTAGAGGCAGTGTTACCATTGGTGATCCAGTTTTTAGTACCGTTCAACAAGTAGTAGTCACCCATATCAATTGCAGTGGTTCTTTGTGAAGTGGCATCACTACCAGCTTCAGGTTCGCTTAAGCAAAAAGCACCGTGTACTTCCCCTTTAGCCAAAGGCACTAAGTATTTCATTTTTTGTTCTTCTGAACCAAAAGTTTCAAGTCCCCAACATACTAAAGAGTTGTTAACAGATACCACTACTGATGCAGAGGCGTCTACCTTACTTAACTCTTCCATAGCCAATACATAACTGACAGTATCCATGCCACTGCCACCGTATTTTGGATCAACCATCATACCCAAGAAGCCCAATTCACCGAGCTTTTTAATTTGCTCGTAAGGAAACTCTTGATTGTTGTCTCTTTCGATTACACCAGGTAATAACTCTGTTTGAGCAAAATCCCTAGCAGCTTGTTGTACAGCTAATTGTTCTTCTGTTAGTTCAAAAATCATAACGGGGGCAAAAATACATTCTTATCTTGACTATTAAAACAAGATAAACATCAATTTTTTTTATAATTCAAGAGAATCTTCAAAGGCCGCTTTGGATCTATAGTTAAATTGGTATTTTTGCGGCAATGTTAATCATTCAAAACCACCACAACGATCCGTATTTCAACATGGCAGCAGAAGAGTATTTGCTGAAACAATTTGACGATAATATTTTCATGTTGTGGCGCAATGAAAACGCCGTTATTGTGGGCAAACACCAAAACACCTTGGCTGAAATCAATTTAGATCACGTTCAAAACAATGGGGTTAAGGTAGTTAGACGCTTATCAGGTGGTGGCGCAGTTTTTCACGATTTGGGTAACCTCAATTTTACCTTTATTAATAATGCTCAAACCGCAGACGATATCAAAATTGACTTCAAGCATTTCTGTATGCCCATCATTGAGGTATTAAAATCAATGGGGGTAAATGCCGAGTTCAGTGGCCGCAATGATTTATTGATTGATGGGATGAAGTTCAGCGGTAATGCTGAGCATATTTACCATCAGAAAAAACGCATTTTACACCATGGCACTTTGTTATTTGCCAGTCAGATTGCTGATTTATCAGCAGCCTTAAAAGTGAATCCTTTAAAGTTTCAAGATAAGGCAGTAAAATCTGTGCGTAGCAGAGTGACAAATATAAGCAGTCATTTGCCTGAACCTATGGAGGTAACTGCTTTTTATAATAAAATCGTAGAACACATTGCTAAAGAAAACAGCCATGCGCGCTTTTACGAATTAACGGAGGCAGATATAGCTGCCATTCAAACCTTGGCTAAAGAGAAATACAGCAGTTGGGAATGGAACTTTGGTTACTCACCAAAATACACCTTTCAAAAATTGATCAAAACCGAGGGCGGACACATTGAAATCTATTTGAATGTGGTAAAAGGCCTTATTGAAGAAGCTAAATTCCACGGCGATTTCTTTAACATCAACGACAAAGAAGAGATTGAAAAAGCTTTGATTGGCTGCAAACATTTTCAAGCTGATATAGAAGCAGTGATTCAACAGTTTGACGTGCCAAAATACTTCAACAATACCAAAGCAGAAGAGCTGCTAATGGGCATGTTCTAAATGGATTGTTTTAAATGTGCTTTTGACCTTGGATGGTACAAAGTAATGGTTTCTTGAAGATAGCGCCTATCTAAATGCGTGTATATTTCTGTAGTGGTAATGCTTTCATGCCCCAACATTTGCTGGACGGCTCTTAAGTCTGCACCGCCTTCCACTAAACAGGTTGCAAACGAATGCCTGAACGTATGCGGACTAATGGTTTTGTGTATGCCTGCTTTTTGAGCCAATTGCTTGATCAATTTAAACACAGAAATTCTACTGAAGGCCGTACCCATCACATTTAAAAACACAGTGTCTTCAAATTTCTTTTGTACTTTCATGTGCACCCTTACCTGATCGATATAAAGGCCTAAGGCTTTAAGGGCTGTATCGCCAATGGGCACCAATCGTTCTTTGTTACCCTTACCAGTTACTTTCACAAACTCATCTTTGAAAAAGACATCAGACACATGCAAGCCAACTAATTCACTTACCCTTAAGCCACAGCTGAACAACGTTTCGATAATGGCTTTGTCTCTATGTGCCATGGGTTTTGACATATCTATAACCCCTAACATTTGATCGATTTCTTGTAAGCTGAGCACCTCAGGTAATTTGCGGGCTAATTTGGGCATTTCTAAAAATTGTGTTGGATCATTTTGCAACACATCTTCTAACAATAAATATTTATAAAAAGCCCTCAAGCCACTAATCATTCTGGCCTGACTCATAGCCGCTACGCCCGCTTGGTTCAAGGCGTTTACAAAGCCCAATAATTGCTCGTATTGAACCCCCACAGGGCCCAAAGCATTTTGTTCTTGAATGAGGTATTGTTCGAAATAGCGCACATCGTGCAAGTAGGCAGAAATGCTGTTTTTAGACAGCGATTTCTCTAATTGTAAATACTGCTGAAAACCTTTAGCAGCACTGCGCCAATCCATATTACAATTTTAGTTCTCTGACGTTTACTATAGCATCTGTAGCATCATCTATCACTACACATACAATATGACATTTACTGATATCATAATCTAAAGGCACAGTATAGTCGATGATTTTTTCGAAAGTTCTACCAACTACTAATGATTTGGTTAAGTCATTGCCAACAGCATTGCCAAACGCATATCTTAAGACATGGTTGTGCAGGTAGTTGTCATCATAGGTGGCAGCAGTTGCTTGTTTACTCTTGATTCCAGACTCAGTTAAATACAAGGCGTATTTATGTTTTTCCGTTACAGCAGTTGTGTAAACCAATTTCATTTTAAGACTGAGATTTCTGCCACTTAAGGTTTTGCTCAGTTCAATATTAACTGGCGTTGAATCTCTGAGACGTTGATTGACATAATTACTCCAATTGGTATAAGGAGTGTATTTTACTGTTTGAGAACCATTTTTAGCACGGTCAATGTAACCACTTGGCAAACCCAAAGGGGCACCTAATTGGCTTAACAATTGATTACTGTATGGTGAGTTTAAATCTGGAAATGGGGCACCCCAAGGAGAGGTTAAGAAACTATTGTAATCTGCAGAGTACAATGCCATCACAACTACGCTGTCTTCGGTTTTAGCGGTTTGAATAGCAGCTGCTTGTTGTGCAGCTTGTGGGCAATTATTGCATCTTACACCGGTAATATCTTCGATTAAAACGGCTTTGTGTTGAGCTGGTGGTACTGAGCTAGCAATATAAGATGTGTCTTTGCTGGGCACTGGCACCGTGTAGTCAATATAAGGCGGAATTTCCTTGCAGGCTACCAGTAGTAAAGTACATGAAGCCAATAATGCAACAAACGATTTCATAAAGGCAAATGTAAATAAAATGCAGAATAAAGAGAAACCCTATTATTTTTGAAACCATGCAAAAACCGAGCTTTAAACATTCCATTGGTTTTGCCTTTTCAGGCTTAAAGATGGTTTTAAAAGAACGCCATTTTAAATGGCATTTGGTATCTACTTCATTGGTGGTTATGGTTGGTATTTGGTTGAAGGTAAGCCGCCATGATTGGACTATGCTGCTCTTGTGTATTGGTATGGTTTTGGGTTTTGAAACCATGAATACCGCTGTCGAAAAAACAGTTGATAGAATAAGTCTTGAACAACATCCATTGTCTGGTCAAATCAAAGATTTAAGTGCTGCCGCTGTGTTATTGGTTTCTGCTGTTGCAGCAATTATTGGCCTGATGATTTTTTGGCCTTATTTTTTTAATTAAGCCTAAGCCTTTATTTTTGCAGCCGTTTCACGCCCATGTGGTGGAATTGGTAGACACGCCATCTTGAGGGGGTGGTGTCCTATGGATGTGCAAGTTCGAATCTTGTCGTGGGCACATTAACCCTGGCTGTTTGGTCAGGGTTTTTTTATGCTAATGCGATTGCATCTTAAGAATTTCTTCGAGTACCTGGCGGTTATTGCTTAAACGCGGCACTTTGTTTTGACCACCTAGTTTCCCTTTTTGTTTCATCCAATTGTAAAAGGTATTGTTGGGCATAGATTTTACCCGTGGTAATTTGAGGGCTATGTCTTTATGGCGCTTGGCTTCGTAATCAGAATTGACTTCCTTGAGTTTGGCGTCTAAGGCGAGAGTAAAAGTTTCTAAATTGTGTGGTGCGGTTTCAAATTCTATTAACCATTCATGACCTGCTTGATCGGTTTGGTCCATATAGATGGGTGCCGCTGTATATTCTCTGACCTTGCTGTCAGTGATTTTACAGGCGTGAGCAATGGCCTTTTCAGCATTGTCTATAACGACTTCTTCGCCAAATGCATTCATGAACAATTTGGTTCTGCCTGTGATGTGAAAACGGTAAGGATCTTTACTTGTAAAGCATATGGTGTCGCCTAATTGGTAACGCCATAAGCCACTGCTGTTACTGATCAATACCGCGTAATTGACCCCTACTTCAATGTCGTCTATACTGCAAGCGTTTTGTTCATTTTCGCCCAAGTCATTGACTTTTATGAACTCATAAAAAATACCATAATCTGGCATCAATTGCATGTCAGATTGGCTCAAGTCGCTTTGAAGACCAAAAAAGCCTTCGCTGGCGTTATAGGTCTCCAAATACTTCATATTTGGATTGGCAATGAGCTTTTTAAATTTTTCTGTATAGGGTGTAAAACTGACACCGCCATGAATATACAATTGCAAATTGGGCCATACGTCTGATACGTTATCGACGCCTTTCATGGCCATTAATTTCTCAAGTAAAACGATGGTCCAAGTGGGCACACCAGAAATACTGGTTACATTTTCTTGAATGACTTGCTCAGCCATCTTTTCAATTTTCAATTCCCAATCGTCCATTAGGGCTATAGACAAATCAGGGGTTTTGAGCAAATTGGCCCATACTGGCATGTTGTTCATCAAGACCGCACTTAAGTCGCCATAAAAGGTATGGTCATTAAGGGTATTGATTTTATGACTGCCCCCTATGAGCAAACCTTTGCCATCAAATACGGTGGTATCTGCTACGTTTAAACAGTAGTAAGTTAAGACATCTTTACCGGCTTGAAAATGGCATTCATCAAGGGTTTCAAAACTGACTGGTATGAATTTGCTTTTGTCGTTGGTGGTGCCACTGCTTTTGGCAAACCAAATAATTTCGCCTGGCCACAAAACATTCACCTCGCCTTTCATGACTTTTTCTATGTAAGGTTTTAGGCTGTCGTAATCTTGAATAGGTACCCTTTGTTTAAAATCTGAATAGGATTTTATAGATCGGTAATCGAATTGTTTGCCCCACTCTGTGTCTTTGGCATCATCAATCAAACGCTTAAGCACCTTGTGCTGAGTTTCAGCCGCATGCTTCAGCCCATGTTCAATACTCAACATGCGTTTCCTAAAATACCAACCCATCATTGAACTCAATACTGCCATGGTTAATTGCTTCTGCTAGCGCGTAGCAAAAATAGAGAAATTATGGTATGATTGGTAGTGGCTTTCAATATGCTTTTGACATTCCTCTAATCTTTATAAATGTCACTAGAACAACGATGCTAAAATGATGAGCATTAGGAGTAGCTATAGTGATTGCGCCTACTACACCTCCCCTCCCGAAATTTATTTTTTTTATTTAGAGCAAAATAATATCTTTGCAGCCCTGAATTTTAAAGGGCGCAGATGCCTTTGATGATTCAAGCGGATGTGGCGTAATTGGTAGCCGTGCCAGACTTAGGATCTGGTGCCGAAAGGCGTGGGGGTTCGAGTCCCTTCATCCGCACAAACAATGTCAAAGATACTTCGAGCCTTTAACGAGGCTCTTTGTATTATATAAATACTGTAAAAAAACCCATCAAAAATGGAAGTAAACTTCAATAAAATCGACGATCTAAACGCCACCTTAATTGTTAAAATGGTAAAAGAAGACTACGCGCCTTCAGTTGAAAAAGAACTTAAAAAACACCAAAAACAAGCTGTATTAAAAGGCTTTAGACCTGGCACCGCGCCAATGTCAATGATCAAAAATCTTTATGGCAAAAGCATATTGGCAGACGAAATTAACCGTTTGGCCAGCAAAGGTTTATACGACTACTTACAAGACAACAAAATCGACATCATTGCACAACCATTGCCTAGTGAGCGTGAAACCTCAGACATCGACATTGAAAATGGCGAAAACTTCACCTTTGCTTTTGATTTAGGTTTAGCCCCTCAATTTGACTTTAACATCAGTGCTAAAGACAAAATGGACAAATACATTATCACAGTTGACGACAGCGAAGTAGATAAAGAAATTGAATCATTGGCTAAGCGTTATGGCAACTTAGACTCAGTAGATAAAGCTGAAGAAAAAGACATCATCTACGCTCAAGTAAGTGAATTAAACGCCAATGGCGAAGTGCTTGAAGGCGGCGTTGCTAACAAAGACATTTCATTAACTGCTGAGTTGATTCAAGATGACAGCACTAAAAAAGCGTTAGTAGGTTGTGCTAAAGACGCCAAGTTAACCCTTGACATCAACAAAGTATTCAACGACAACAAAGCCATGGTAGCCAGTACGCTTGGTATTAGCCAAGAAGCTGCTTCTGACTTAAATCCTAACTTCAGCATTATCATCACTGACATCAAACGTCAAATGCCTGCTGCAGTTGATCAAACTTTATTTGATAAAGTAATGGGCGAAGGCGCAGTGGCTGACCTTGACGCTTTCAAACAAAAAATCAAAGAAAATTTAGAAACTTATTACCAATCAGAAAGCGACCAACAAGTTGAGCACATGATCACTCACTTATTGGCAGACAAGCACAATGTGCCATTGCCTGACGCCTTCTTAAAACGCTGGTTAATGAGCAATAAAGAAGAGCATTACAATGTTGAAAACATTGACGACCGTTACATCAACGAATCAAAAGTATTGAAAGACATTTTGATCCGCGAAAAAGCTGCTGCTCAATTCAATATCAGCATTGAAAAGCAAGACATCGAAGACGCTTCTATGGGCTATACCCTATCATTGTTCAGAAACTACGGCTTGCAAAATCCTGACTTCGAATTCGTGAAAAAATTCAGCGACGATAGTCTTAAAAAGCGTGATTATGTTGAACAAATGAACGACATCGCCATCCGCAGAAAAGTATACAACCAGGTTAAGACCATTGTTACTTTCAACGAAAAGCAAGTAAGCATAGACGAGTTCTACAAAATGATTGAAGAACACAATCACCAACACCAACACTAAGCTATCCAAACAATTCAGGTATTGAATTGTTATTCATGATACTCAAAGGCGCAAATATTAATTTGTGCCTTTTTGTCTTAAAAAGTACATTTGTATAAACTTTGTAAATTAAACCAGTATGAACCACGGAGATGAATTTAAAAAATATGCTACTAAGCATTTAGGCTTAAACAGCTTGATGGTAGACCGCTACATTAACAGCGCCACTCCATCCGGAATCACCAATCTTACACCAAACATTATTGAAGAACGCCCTCTGAACATTGCGGCTATGGATATTTTCTCAAGATTGATGATGGACAGAATCATCTTTTTGGGTGTGCCAATCAACGACGAAGTGGCCAATATCGTAATGGGTCAATTGTTGTTTTTAGAAAGTTCAAACCCAAACCGCGACATTCAAATTTATATTAACAGTCCTGGTGGCAGTGTATACGCTGGTTTAGGCATTTACGACACTATGCAATACATTCCATCTGATGTTAGCACTATCTGCACAGGTATGGCTGCAAGTATGGCTGCTGTGTTAATGTGCGCCGGTGAAAAAGGCAAAAGAACTGCCTTAAAGCACAGCCGTATCATGATTCACCAACCATTGGGCGGTGTTCAAGGTCAGGCAACAGAAATTGAAATCACTTACCGTGAAATTTCAAAATTGAAGAAAGAATTATACGACATCATTTCACTTCACAGTGGTCAACCATTTGAAAAAGTTGAAAAAGACAGCGACAGAGACTACTGGATGACCTCAGAAGAAGCCAAAGCCTATGGCATGGTTGATGAAGTGCTTGTTAGAAGCAAAGACGCTAAATAATGGCAAGTAAAAAAACCGGTTCATTTTGTTCGTTTTGTGGGAAACCAAAAGACGAAGCCACTATGCTCATCTCTGGCATTGAAGCCAATATTTGTGATGCTTGTGTTGAGCAAGCCTCTAAAATTGTAGATGTAGAAATTGGCACGCATCAAAAACAAAAGAAAAATACCCAAGCTGCAGCGCCCATCAAACTGCTTAAACCGCATGAAATCAAGGCGCATTTAGATGAATATGTGATTGGTCAAGACCAAGCTAAAAAGGTGTTGTCTGTGGCCATTTACAACCACTACAAACGCATACTCAATCCGGCAGAAAAAGAAGATATTGAAATTGAAAAATCAAACGTCTTAATGGTGGGTGAGACCGGTACTGGCAAAACCCTTTTAGTCAGAACACTTGCTAAAATACTCAACGTGCCATTTTGCATAGCAGATGCAACTGTTTTAACTGAAGCTGGTTATGTTGGAGAAGACGTTGAAAGTGTTATTTCAAGACTGTATCAAGCCAGCAACTACGATGCCACATCAACAGAAAAAGGCATAGTATATATTGATGAGATAGATAAGATTGCCCGCAAAGGCGATAACCCATCTATCAGCAGAGATGTGAGTGGCGAAGGCGTTCAACAAGGCTTATTAAAATTACTTGAAGGTACTATTGCCAACATTGCCCCTGAAGGTGGCAGAAAGCATCCTGATCAAAAGTTTGTTAAAATCGATACTAAGAACATATTGTTCATTTGTGGCGGCGCGTTCAATGGCATTGAGAAAATCATTGCCAAGCGTTTGAACACCTCTGCAATTGGTTTTTCTAGCAATAAGAAAACCAAAATTGCCGAAACAGAACTGTTCGAACAAATTGCCCCATCTGATTTAAAATCATTTGGTTTGATTCCAGAAATCATCGGTAGAATGCCAATGCTAACGTTTTTACAACCATTGGATAGAAACGCCTTGCACAACATTTTACTCAAACCTAAAAACGCTTTACTCAAACAGTACATTAAACTATTGGCTTTAGAAGGTATTGAATTGGAATTTGATAAAAAGGCCATTGACTTAATCGTTAGTAAAGCCGTTGAATTCAAATTAGGTGCTAGAGGTTTAAGAACCATTTGCGAAAAGCTTATGCTTGATGTGATGTACGATGCCCCATCTTCAAAAGAAAAGGCCATCACCATTACGGCAGACATGGTAGTTAGCAAACTTGCTGATTTAGACAACATCAAAGCGGCCTAACATGAACAGCGTTAAGCAGTGTTTTCCGAACTTCGAGTCACAACTTATTGAAGACATTGAAGCGCACGCGCTCATCAAACAATTTAAAGCCGGCGACACCATCATCAAAACAGGTCAGTACATTCAGTACACCCTTTTGGTATTGCAAGGGAAAATCAAAATTTTTAGAGAAGACCAAGACGGCAATGAATTCTTGTTGTATTACTTACAACCGGGGCAAGCATGCGCCATCTCTATGATCTGTGCGGCTAAAATGGAAACCAGTCAAATCATGGCGAAAGTAGTAGAAGATGTAGAAGTGGTTATGATACCATTGCAACAAATGGAACAATGGATGGGCCACTTTAAATCATGGTATGAATTTGTAGTCAACACCTATAAAAACCGCTTCGAAGAAATCCTTTTAGTCTTAGATCAAGTCGCCTTTAGAAGCATGGATGAACGCCTTGAGTTTTACCTCAAAAGACAAGTAGAACAACTAGGGCAAACCCATTTGAACATCTCTCACCAAGAAGTGGCCAATGAACTCAATTCAAGCAGAGAAGTCATATCGCGTTTATTGAAAAAAATGGAACAGCGCGGCATGGTGAAATTGCACCGCAACCAAATAGAAGTGCTCGTTGCTTAAACGCCTTTTATCCAATCAATTCTTTTTAGTAAATTAGCGCATTGGCATGCAAGAGGCTCTAAGCATATTAAAAACGTATTACGGGTTTGAACAATTCAGACCAGAGCAAGCAGACATCGTTAATGCCATTGCAGCTGGTAAAGATTGCCTAGGCTTATTGCCTACAGGTGGCGGCAAATCCATTTGTTTTCAGGTGCCAGCCCTCATGCGCGAAGGCTTGTGTATAGTGGTTACGCCCTTGGTAGCCCTTATGAAAGACCAAGTTGAAAACCTCAAAGCCAAAGACATCAAAGCAGTGGCTTTATTCAATGGCATGAGCCGTAAAGAACTCGAATTTGAATTAGAAAACTGTGTCAACGGACAGTATAAATTTTTATATGTTTCGCCTGAAAGGCTCGCATCAAAAGCCTTTACAGATTATGCCAGACATATGCCTGTTAGCTTGTTAACGGTAGACGAAGCGCATTGTATTTCACAATGGGGCTATGACTTCAGACCACCCTATATTGCCATTGCCAAATTCAGAGCCTTGTTTGACGGCTTGCAGTGTGTAGCATTAACTGCCACAGCAACACCAGAAGTAGTAAAAGACATCATTGCCAAACTGGAATTAAAACAAGCCGTTGTGATTCAAAAAAGTTTTACTAGGCCCAATTTAATTTACGCCGTTCAGAACAGCGAACAAAAGCGAGAGAAACTGCTTGAGCTTTGCAAAAAAATCAAAGGCAGTGGATTGATCTATGTCAAAAACAGACGGAAAACAGCAGACATTGCAGCCTATTTAAATGACAATGGCATAGCCGCCGACTACTACCATGCTGGTCTCGACCACAAAGTAAGAGAGAGCAAACAAAGCGCATGGAAAACCAATGAAATTAGGGTAATGGTGTGTACCAATGCCTTTGGAATGGGTATAGACAAACCCGATGTGCGTTGGGTCATACACGAACAAAAACCAGACAGCATTGAAGCCTATTACCAAGAAGCGGGCAGAGCAGGCAGAGATGGACAAAAAGCCTTTGCCATATTATTGTATCATGCCAGTGATTTCATTGAAGACGAAAAAAACTGTTTGAGTAAATACCCCTCATCTGATCAGATCAGTAGAGTATATGAACTCTTGTGCAACCATTTAAAAATTGCTGTTGGCTCAGGTTTGCATCAAACCTATACCTTCGATATTCAAGCCTTTGCCAAACACTATCAACTCAGTATACCATTGGTATACAACAGTCTTAAGCTCTTAGAACAAGAGGGCTATTTGCAAACCAACGAAGGATTTTATTTGCCATCAAGACTCAAAATTTTATGCCAATACGAAGCATTGTATGCCTGGCAAATGCAACACAGTAAAATTGATGAATTGGTAAAAGTCTTGCTCAGATCTTATGGTGGCTTATTTGATTTTTACATGCCCATTTATGAATTCGATATTGCGCGAAGAGTGGGTCAATCAGTAGCTTGGGTGAAGCAACAATTACAAGCATTACACAGTGCCAATATCGTTGATTACATTGCTCAAAGCAATGAACCCAATGTGTTAATGTTAGAGAACAGAGCGCCTAAAATTAGTTTTTCAGAAGCCAAAATTGAATTCTTAAGAACCCGTTACCGCGAAAAACTAGCCTATATGAACCGCTACGTGTTGAACACGCATCAATGCAGAACCAAATTATTGGTTGAGTATTTTGGCGAACACATGAGCCAAGATTGTGGCTATTGCGAGGTTTGCATTAAAGAAGCTCAATCAAACAAACAAAAAGCAGAACGCCTTGAGCACATCAAAACTTTACTGAAAAATCAAGCCATGCCCTTAGAGCAATTACTAAGTCAAATTGACAGCGAACAAAGGACAGAATATTTGCATATATTGCGGTGGTTAAAAGAACAGAATTGGGTTGCTGAAGACAGCAACGGACTATGGCATTGGCAACACACAAAATCGTAAGCATTGGCATCACTGGTAGTATACACACAGACCAGCGCATACAACGAATTGCCAATACACTTGCTGAACACCAATACCGGGTAAATATATACCACAGACCCAAACGCCCAAGCAGCATTGATAGCACTTTATTTGCTGGCAAATCCATTCACATCATCACCCTACAAACTGGCGTTCAAACAGGGCCTTTGTTTTATTTGTTGTACAACTTTGTATTGTTTTTTAAACTCTTGTTTAAAGCCAGCGATGCCTATTATGCCGTTGATGCAGACACCCTTCCTGCCTTTACATTATTAAGCCAATTAAAAGGTGTACCTATGGTATACGATGCCCACGAATATTTTAGCGAAGTACCCGAGCTCAGTGGCAAACAATTTAAAAAAGCCATTTGGCATAAGGTGGTTAGCATTGGCAGTCGTCAGGCAAAACTCAATTTAACCGTTGGCCCTGCCTTGGCAAAAGCCTTAAGCGAACGATACAAAGTACCCTTTGTCAGCATTCGAAATCTGCCCTATGCGCAAACCACAACCTCTACTGAACCAAGCAATGAACGCATTATCATTTATCAGGGCGCATTGAACAAAGGCCGCATGTTAGAAACCCTCATTGAGGCCATGCCAGACTTACCTAATTACACTTGTTGGATCATTGGCGAAGGTGATTTAAGTGAGTCGTTGAGAACGCAAGCTAAGGGCATTCCTAACATAATCTTCAAAGGCTTGCTTACCCCAGCAGAACTCAAGGCCATAACCCCATTGGCTTACGTCGGATTTAACTTATTAGAAGCTGCTGATAGCCTCAGTTACCATTACTCTTTGAGCAATAAATTTTTTGATTACATACAAGCGGCCGTGCCGTCGGTATCATCTGCCTTACCTGAATACTTAGCCTTGAATGAAAGCTATCAATCTGGGGTTTGCATTCCGAATGATAAACAGGCCTTTATTGAGTTGTTAAAATCTTGGGAAGCTGCACCTGAATTGCATCAAAAATTAAAAGAAAACGCTAAGTTTGCTGCCCAAAGTTTAACTTGGGAAAACGAAGCTAAACTGTTTATCAAAGCCTTTCAAATTTGAGCCTAAAACACTTGCATATAGTCGCTTTTGATGTGCCCTATCCGGCAGATTATGGTGGCGTGATTGATGTGTTTTACAAAATAAAATCATTACATGCCTTAGGGGTTAAAATCACTTTGCATTGTTTTGAATATGGCAGAGCTGAAGCGCCAGAACTCTTGCAATATTGTGAGCAAGTATACTATTACAAGCGCCGCAAATACCGCAATCCTTTTATGGGCAATTTGCCGTATATCGTTTCAACTAGAGACGACGAAACCTTGCTCGAAAATTTATGCAAAGACAACGCAGCCATTTTGTTTGAAGGCTTGCACACCACCTATTTTATTGGGCATTCAGCACTCAAAGAGCGTTATAAACTGATCCGTAACCACAACATTGAGCACGAGTATTATAAAAATTTGGAGCAAGTGGAAACCAATTACTTCAAAAAATACTTTTTCAGAAATGAGGCGGATCATCTCAAACAATATGAAGCCGTTATTGCCCTAGCCAATAAGGTGTTGGCCATATCGCCTGCAGACCATTTGTATTTAAACGCCACTTACAAGAATTCAGTTTTGATTCCGGCCTTCCACGCTCAAGACCAAGCCCAATTGCCAAGCGGGAAAGGCGACTTCATTTTGTACCACGGTAATTTAGGCGTAGGCGAAAACAACCATGCAGCCTTGTATTTGGCCAAATCGGTTTATCCAAAACTCAAAATGCGTTGTGTGATTGCCGGCAATAACCCCAGCGATGACCTTAAAAAAGCCTGTGAAGCCCATTCACACATAGAATTACACAACGATTGGAGTAACGAGGCCATTATGCAAGCCATACAAGCTGCTCAAATCAATGTGTTGCCAACGTTTCAAGGCACAGGTGTAAAATTAAAATTATTGAACGCCCTATTCAATGGCCGTTTTTGCGTGGTCAATCCTACTATGGTCAAGCACACTGGGCTTGAAGACACTTGCATCATTTGTGAGCAAGCAAACGATATGGTAGCTGCTATCAACCAATACTTCACCCAGGAATTTGATGCCAACGCAGTAGCTCAAAGATTGCAAGTACTGGCCAATAGCCCCTACAACAATCAAGCTAATGCTCAAAAATTGTTAGACTTATTGCCTTAAAAACAGCCTCGAAAGGCTTACAAAAAAAACAATATTTTCTGTTATTTTTGTGTGGTGAGCATTTGGCCTAAGCAACAGATTAAACCCAAAGGATACCGATACATTCCAAGGTATTTCAATGCGTCTAAAACGCACTTAGACAATGCCCATACAGCCAACATGACGACATTCCATTTCAAACGCAGTCAAAAGTCAATAGGCTTATTGAAAGAATGGAAACTGTTATTGAGCTTGTTCGCCCTCATTCTTGTCTTTATTAGTATACTTCAATCGCCAGTGTTTTTGACCTTGGTTAAACGTTTAATGTCAAACCAATAAGCCATGGATCAAATCAAACAATTACCTGAGCACATAGCCAATCAAATTGCCGCTGGAGAAGTGGTGCAAAGACCAGCTTCAATCGTGAAAGAACTGCTTGAAAATGCGATTGATGCTAAGGCAACAGACATTCATTTATTATTAAAAGATGCCGGCATGTTGTTGATTCAAACAACAGACAATGGCATTGGCATGAGCAGCACAGATGCCCGGATGTGTTGGGAGCGTCATGCCACCTCCAAAATCAGGACTGCAGATGATTTATTTAAAATCAGAAGTTTTGGATTTAGAGGCGAGGCATTGGCTTCAATAGCGGCTGTAGCCTTTGTTGAAATGAAGACCAAACGCAAAGATGATGCCTATGGCACTTTGGTGAGGATTGAAGGCAACAAAATCATTGAACAATCGCCCGTAAGCCATAGCAATGGCACACAGTTCAGTGTTAAAAATTTATTTTACAATATCCCAGCAAGACGCAACTTTTTAAAATCTATACCCGTTGAACTCAAACACATTATAGATGAAGTAGTGCGTGTGGCAATGCCTAATCCGCACATTGCTTTTAAGGTCTTGCACAACGATAAAACCGTATTTGATTTAAAGCCCACAGATGCGGCTAACCGTTTAGCCGAGCTCTTAGGCAAGTCAAGTGCTAAAGACTTTTTAGCCGTTGAAGAACTGCACGACTTAGTCAATATCAAAGGTTTTGTTGGCCCTCCTGATATGGCCAAGCGCACCAGGGGCGAACAATTTTTATTTGTCAATAACCGCTTTGTTAAAGACCACTATTTAAACCATGCCATAGTGAGTGCCTTTGACCAAATGATAGCCAAAGAACAATACCCAACATACAGCTTGTATTTGGATATGGATCCTGGCAAAATTGATGTCAATATTCACCCCACTAAAACGGAGATTAAGTTCGATGATGAAAAGTCTATTTATGCACTCATCAAATCGGCGGTGAGAAAAGCATTAGGTCAATTTACAGCCTCGCCAGAGCTTGATTTTGGCGATGTGCAACAATTCAGCAAACCTGTTGTACCTGGTCAAAACCATTCGTTTTTGAGCCAGCCAAAAGTAAAAGTTGACTCAGGTTACAATCCTTTCAATACAGACAAAACCTTCAACTCTGTACAAAAAAAACAGTGGCAGCAGGTCTTAGACAACGAATACATTGATCAAATCAAATTAAGCAGTCATGAACCTGTTCAAGAGCGCATAGCTTTTGTAGCCCCTGAGGTGAAATTTGATGATGCCTTTCAAATGGCCAATGCCTGGATAGTGGTCAAAAAAGACCAAAGCCTTTTATTGGTTGATCCTAAGGCCGCACATGAACGCATTTTATTTGACCAATACTTACAACACATTCAAAACAAGCAAGCGCCCATTCAGCAACTCTTGTTTCCTAAAACTGTTGAGCTTTCTCCACAAGATTACGTATTGGCGCATGAACTCATTGATGACCTCAAACACTTAGGCTTTGATGTGGCCGATTTTGGTCAACAATGTTTGATCATCAATGGCATACCGGCAGATGCTCAAAAAGGCAATGAGAAAGACCTCTTAGAAGCTGTTTTAGAATATGTGAAACAAAACAGCGGTGATTTAAAAACCAATAAAGTTAAAACCCTGGCTTTGGGCTTGGCTCAAAAGGCGAGCACCCTGCGTAAACAAATGCTTCAAAAAGAGGAAATCATTGAACTCTTACACAAATTGTTTAAATGCGAACAACCCAATGTAAGACCCAATGGTAAACCTGTTTTTGTAGAAATCAATCAACAACAAATTTTTGACCTCTTTAAATAAACCATGCGTTTTAATTTACCTCCTGTTATCAAACAAATTGTGATTGCCTGCGTGGTACTGTTTATCGGTACTTCATTGTTGCAAATGCGTCATGTGTATGACCTCAATCAAGTCTTGTCTATGCACTACCCAAGTGCACCCTTTTTCAAACCATGGCAAATCATTACCCACATGTTTATGCATGGTAGTATTGCCCACTTGGTGTTTAACATGTTTGGCTTAATTACCATGGGCACTGTGCTCGAAAACATACTCGGCAGCAAACGCTTTCTGATGCTGTTTTTTTACTCTGGCTTAGGCTCTATTGCCCTGCATTTAATGGTGCAAGTGTATGAGGTTCATCACTTAACTGGTTTATGGTTGCCTACCTTACAAGATTTAGGTTTAAGCGTTGACGACGATAAAATATATTCTACTGGTCAACTGATTAAAACCAAAGCGCAATTAGATGCCATTGCAGGCATGTACTTTCAAACACTTATGGGCGCCAGTGGAGCCATTTATGGGGTGGTAGTGGCCTTTGCCTATTTGTTTCCAAACACTGAACTCATGTTCATGTTTATTCCCTACCCTATTAAGGCCAAATACTTAGTGCCTATTATTATCGGTTTAGATTTATTTTTAGGCTTGAGTGATTTTCAAGGCGACCCAATTGCACACTATGCCCATTTGGGTGGTGCAATCACAGGATTTCTATTGGTATATTACTGGAAAAAGCGCGATAGGAAGCACTTTTGGTAAGCTTAAGCGCAGTTGATTTTACTCACTCTGTTTTGGTGTCTGCCACCTTCAAATTCTGCACTCAAATAAGCGGCTACAATTTGCTGAGCCGTTTCAGTGCTGATGAATCTAGCAGGTAAACACAATACATTGGCATTGTTATGCTGCATGGCTAAAGCCCCTAACTCTGGCAACCAGCATAGCGCCGCGCGAATGCCTTGGTGTTTATTGGCTGTTAAACAAACGCCATTACCACTGCCACAAATCAAAATACCCAATGAATTGGCATCTGCCAAAACAGCCTCTGCTACAGGATGGGCTACATCTGGGTAATCCATAGAATCTGTATTGTGCGTTCCAAAGTCTTTGGTGGCATACCCTTGGGCTTGTAAAAACTCAACGATTTGGGCTTTTAATTCAACCCCTGCATGGTCTGAACCGATTTGAATGGTAGTGATATTAGACATGTTCTGCTTTTTGTTTTTCGACGCGTTTGATAATGACTATACCCAATTCAAACAATGAATACATAGGTATGGTTAAAGTTATTTGACTCACCACATCTGGCGGTGTGGCGATAGCTGCTACAATTAAAATCACCACAAAGGCATGCTTGCGGTACTTCTTTAAAAAGGCCGATGAAATCAAGCCTAATTTGGCTAAGAAAAACATCAATATGGGCAATTCAAAAATCAGACCACTGCCAACCACCACTAAGGTCATAAAAGATACCACATTGCTGATCACAATACGGTTTTTGATCAAAGGGCTCATGGTGTAATTCGATAAGAAATTCACTGATATCGGACAAAGGATAAAGTAACCAAAGGCAATACCTACTAAAAATAAGCCGGTGGTATAAAATGAAAACCCTTTGATTTTTGAACGTTCTTTTTGGGTTAAGGCTGGTCTTAGAAATTGCCACAATTGCCAAATGATATATGGCATAGCGACTATGATACCAAACACAAAGGCCAACTTAAATGACATCATGAACTGACCTGCCATTTCTGTGTTCATGAGTTCAATGTTTAAATCATTCACACAAAATTGATCATTGCCATAAAAATGATGCGATAAATAACACACAAAACGGTAAGAGATAAAATCCGGACGAAGAGGTGCTAATATGACGCCATGGAAAATGGTATCCATGTAAAACAAAGCCAGAATAGATAAAATAGCTATGGCGTAAGCACTCTTTACCAAGTGACTCCTAAAGGCGTCTAAGTGGTCAAAAAAAGACATTTCTTTGTCTTCTATAGGATCTTGGTCTAGAGGCATTTTCTTGTTTAAAATTACATCACCATGCCACCACAAACATTAATGGTTTGACCCGTAATGTAAGTGCTCATATCACTGGCTAAAAACAAACAGCAATTGGCTACATCGTCTGTAGTGCCTCCGCGTTTTAAAGGGATGGTGTCTATCCATTGTTGTTTAACTGTAGCGTCTAAGGCATCTGTCATTTCAGTTTCAATGAAACCTGGAGCAATCGCATTGCAACGCACATTGCGCGAACCCAATTCTTTGGCCACTGATTTCGTGAAACCAATCATACCGGCTTTACTGGCGGCATAGTTAGATTGACCGGCATTACCCGTTAAACCCACTATTGAAGAAATATTGATGATACTGCCTGCTTTGTTTTTCAAAAAGGTTTTCAAACAGGCTTTGGTTAGGTTGAAAGTTGACTTCAAATTGGTGTTGATGACATCGTCCCATTGTTCTTCGCTCATGCGCATTAACAAAGTATCTTTTGTGATACCGGCATTGTTGATGAGCACATCAATGCTACCAAAATCAGCTACCACTTGATCGGCTAAGGCAATGGCTGCATCATGCATAGCTGCATTGCTCTGATAACCTTTAACTTTAACACCGTATTTTGAACTTAATTCAGCTTCAAAGGCTTGTGCTTTTTCTACTGAACTGGCAAATGTGAATGCAATGTTAGAACCATTTTTAGCAAATACTTCTGCAATGCCTTTACCAATGCCTCTGCTGGCACCGGTTATAAGAGTGGTTTTACCTTTTAACATAATGTCTGATTTGGATGGGCGAATTTAATTGAAAATATTGATTTGTTGAGGAAATAAATTGGGCTATTGTAGGCGCTTGAGTTGCATAGCAAAATGTTGAATACCTGCCTCTTCAAACTGAGGGCCATAGGTTTCAAAGCCTTGTTTTTCGTAAAACGGAACGGCTTGTATTTGCGCGTGCATCATGACTTTTTGAGCATAGGGTAAATCAGCCAATACAGCTTGTACCAATGCCGCACCTACACCTTTATTGCGGTAGGCTTTGTCTACTGCAAATCGCTCTAATTTGATGATGCCCTTGTCTTTGAAACGCCAACGTGCAGTGCCACAAGCATGGCCTTCGCTATAGGCTATAAAATGGGTACAACGTTCGTCGTCGTCATCGTATTCTTCTGAGGCATCAACTGCTTGCTCAACTACAAAAACGCGTTGTCTAATTTCAAAGGCCGCTTGACGTTCCGCCAAGGTTTTAATTTTAACTACTTGAAGCTTATTGTCCATTGCCTTCTGATTTCTTTTTATCTTCTTCCTCTTTGCGTTTTCTGCGTTCTTCTCTTTCCTTTTCTATCATCTGTTGCAACTTTTCTTCTTCGCTCAATTCAGGCGCAATGCTTTGATCCGTTTTTACAGGCAAACTGGCTTTGAGTTGTTGTAAGGCTTTTTGTAAGCTGTCTATGGTACTTAAATGTTGAGCATTGGCTTTTTTTAATTGCTCAATTTCAAGACCGTTACGGTCCATGGTTTTCACCAACTCTTTGACTTCTAAATACAGGGTTTTATTTTCAGCTTCAAGGACTTTGTTGAGCTTTTGCATAGAGTCTGCCACTTGCTTATTCTGGCTGACCAATTTGGTTAGAGGAATCAGAATGTCACCATCGCTGCCTTGCTCTATCATTTGTTTGAATTGTTGTAAGTCTTCAAGGTTGTTTTCGAGTTGCACCAAATCCATGCGCATGGTATCGTTTTCGTTTTGAAGAGCAGTGATCTTGCTTTGCAATTGAGCCACTTGACCTTGCTGATCTGCGTCAACACCCGAGGCACTACCTTGCGCTTCACATTGACGCAATTTGTATTTTAAGTCTTCAATATTGCGTTCTCTCAATTGCAATTGCTCTTTCAATTTAATGATAACTTTGGTGTAAGCTTGTTGTTCGGCATCTATGGTTTTTGTGGTATCGATTTGCAAAGGGTCTTTTATGCTTTCTTCCCAAATGCTTAAATGGTCAAACCTTACCTTGCTGTTAGGGCCAACATATATCCCAATCTTACCTTTGCTGAGTTCAATATCAGTAAAACTTTTAACGAAGGTTTGATTGATGTACAAATCGTAAATTTTATCATAGGTTTTAATGCTGATGGTATTCTCTGTTTTAGAAACCGCAGCAGACTTTTGCCAACCATCGCCACTTTGAGCATTGATGGGAATTTGCTTGTCTTTGTATACCCTTACAATTCTAAATGCTTTTTTCTGATTAACCTCAATTAATAAACCGCCGCCAGACTCATTGGCCATTACAATCACGCCAGCGCTTTGTGCTTTGTTATCGTGGCTGGTGAACAGCACTTTAGATGCCAATAAAAACCCTTTGTACGATTCTGCTTTGTTGGGAAACACGTAGTAACCTGATTGTTTGTTCTGGCGATAGAGTTCAAAATACCCATTTTGAGCAATGAATAAATTATCTGCATTAAAGGTGCTGTTCCAATTTTTATCAGGTTGATCGAACTGCTCGTTAAGGACTAATTTCGTGAATTCTTTATTGACTTCTTGGGCTTGAACAAAAAAACCAGAGCCCAACAAACAAATTAGAATTAATTTCATCATCTTTGCATTTGCCATTAGGGCAAATTTAATACAATTTACTTGAATGAAACGGGCTTTTCTACATTTGGTTTTGGGCATATGCATTTTAGGCTTTAACAGTTGTGCAAATGACATTGAAGTCTTAGCGCCCTACGAAGAAAATGCTGCTATTTACGCCTTGCTTGATCCAAATGCATCAACACAATTCATTAAAATCAACAAAGTATTTATTAACCCCAATGCCAAGGCCAGCGATGTGGCAAAAATTGCAGACTCATTGTACTTTGATAGCATCACACCTGAATTGGTTGAATTGGAAACTGGCAATCGCTTCCCGCTAACCAGAGCCAATATTGCCCTCAAAGACAGCGGTTATTTTGCCAATTCACCTAACTATTTGTACGTGACCAAACAACGCATCAATTTCAAAAACAATTACCAAATTGAATTGACTTTGCCTTCGTCTGGTAAGAAAGTTGTGGCCAAAACCAATATTGTTTATACCCCTTTTGTGGCCTATCCGGTATCGCCCTCTCAGAAAATCATTGCAATACAAACCACCAGCACCATGCAGATTCAGTTTGGCGCCCCTAAAAACGGAAAAATTTTTGATGCTTACTTTGTATTCAATTACACTGAAATTGACGCCTTTGATACCTCTAAAAAGACGGATAAATCCATTGAATGGAAAATACTAAGAAGCTACAGAACCTTATCTGATCAAGGTAAAGAGTATGTGATTCAACGCATACCAGGCATTCTGTTTTACGATTTATTGCTCAACAATATTCCATACAACCCTAATATTATTCGCAAGTTCAAGCCCTGCTCTTTTATGTTGGTGAGTGGCAATCAAGAACTGGATAATTACATTCAAGCTTCTACCCCTTCTATTGGGATAGTTCAAAAGCAAAGCGAGTACACCAATGTGAGCAATGGCGTTGGTATTTTTGGTTCTCGCAATACCTACTACATAGACCAAGTAGATTTATCAGACATCACTAAAAACACCATAGTGAGTGGCGCTGACTATAAGAAAATGGGCTTTGTGAAGTAGCCTTTTCAAGACTTTTTGACACAAAATGTGTCAGCTTTTTTTGGCTTTCTTACAAAATGGCAAAGTTTGGCAGTTATCTGTCTATGGCATTGGGTTTGACCATTACAGTTCAATTAGACACTAGAAAAATATAATTTTATGAGTAAAATAATAGGCATCGATTTAGGAACAACCAACAGTTGCGTTTCAGTAATGGAAGGTAATGAACCTGTTGTAATTGCTAACAGCGAAGGTAAACGCACTACCCCATCGGTGGTAGGCTTTATGAAAGATGGCGAACGCAAAATTGGCGACCCTGCCAAACGTCAGGCCATTACTAACCCACGTAACACAATCTTCTCTATTAAACGTTTTATGGGCAACTCGTTTGACCAAGTTGAAAAAGAGATGAGCCGTGTGCCATACGAAGTGGTTAAAGGCGACAACAATACCCCTAGGGTAAAAATTGACGACCGCTTATACACTGCACAAGAAATCAGTGCTATGATCCTTCAAAAAATGAAGAAGACAGCTGAAGATTACTTGGGCACAGAAGTTAGAGAGGCAGTAATTACTGTTCCTGCTTACTTTAACGACGCACAAAGACAAGCTACAAAAGAGGCTGGTGAAATTGCCGGTTTGAATGTAAGAAGAATCATCAACGAACCAACTGCTGCGGCTTTGGCTTATGGCTTAGACAAGAAAAACAGCGACATGAAAATTGTTGTGTTTGACTGCGGTGGTGGTACCCATGACGTTTCAGTATTGGAATTAGGTGATGGTGTATTTGAAGTAAAAGCGACTGATGGTGATACCCATTTAGGTGGTGATGACTTTGACCAAGAAATCATTGATTGGTTGGTTCAAGAATTCAAAGACGAAAATGGTGGCCTTGATTTGAGCAAAGATCCAATGGCTTTACAACGTTTGAAAGAAGCGGCTGAAAAAGCTAAGATCGAATTATCAAGCACGACCAGCACTGAAATCAACTTGCCATACATTATGCCAGTTGACGGTATTCCAAAGCACTTAGTAAGAACTTTAAGCAAAGCCAAATTTGAACAATTGGTTGACAGCTTAGTGCAAAGAACCATTGATCCGTGTAAATCAGCTTTAAAAAATGCTGGTATGAGCACTTCAGATATTGACGAAATCATTTTAGTTGGTGGTAGCACACGTATTCCTGCAGTGCAAGCAGCAGTTGAAAAATTCTTCGGCAAAGCGCCAAGTAAAGGCGTTAACCCTGATGAAGTAGTGGCCATTGGTGCTGCTATTCAAGGTGGTGTATTGACCGGTGAAGTAAAAGATGTGTTGTTGTTAGACGTTACGCCTTTGAGCTTGGGTATTGAAACTTACGGTGGTGTAATGACCAAATTGATTGAGGCCAATACCACTATCCCAACCAAAAAGAGCGAGGTGTTTAGCACAGCTGCAGACAACCAACCAAGTGTACAATTACATGTATTACAAGGTGAGCGCCCTATGGCAAAAGATAACCGTACCATTGGTATGTTTAACTTAGATGGTATTCCTTCAGCACCGAGAGGTGTCCCTCAAATCGAAGTTACTTTTGATATTGATGCCAACGGTATCTTGAACGTAAGCGCTAAAGATAAAGGCACTGGCAAAGAACAAAAGATCAGAATTGAGAGTTCAAGTGGATTGAGCAAGGAAGAGATTGAAAAAATGAAGAAAGAGGCTGAGGCCAATGCAGAGAGCGATAAAAAAGCCAAAGAAGAGGTTGAAAAACTGAACGCTGCAGATACCATGGTATTTACTTCAGAGAAGAACCTTAAAGAGTATGGCGACAAATTACCTGAAGATAAAAAGCATGCCATCGAAACAGCTTTGGCTGAGTTAAAAACTGCTCACCAAAACAAAGATGTGGCGGCTTGTGATACAGCATCAGAGGCTTTAAACAAGGCTTGGGAAGCAGCTAGTCAAGATTTGTACAATGCTCAACAACAGGCTCAAACAGCTGAAGGTGGAGCAGATGCCAATGCTGGCAATAACAACGCGGGAGACAACGTTGAAGATGTGTCTTTCGAAGAAGTTAAATAATCAACTAGATAGACTTAAAAAGCCCCTTCTGCGAAGGGGCTTTTTTTATGCTTGTAAGCCAAGGTTTAAAGCTTTAATAGGGCCTTGATTTTGGCGTGTACTTCTGTGTTTTTATAAGTGCCTGTGAATTGTTCTGCACCAGGGCCATAGGCATAAATGGGCACCATAATGCCGCTGTGATGACCATTGGCATAATTGGTACTAAGGGTTTTGTTTTTGAGGTCACCTGCATTCAATGATAAACCACCTGTTTCATGATCTGCGGTAACAATTACCAATGTATTGCTATGGGTTTTAGCATAAGCCAAAGCTGCGCCAACAGCTAAATCAAAATCGATGAGTTCTGTATTGGTGTAATTAAAATCTTTGTTGTGCCCTCCCCAATCTATCTGACTGCCCTCCACCATAAGGAAGAACCCTTTGGCGTTGTTAGAGAGTTGTTTTAAGGCCAATTCTGTGGCTTGTTTAAGCCAAGGGCCACGCACAGGCGCTTTGGGCATATTGATGCTGTCATTGTAAAACCAACAAAGTTTTTCGCCAACTTTAATAGTGGGTGATGTTGTGCCTGTATGCACTTGGTATTGTTGGGCTTTAAGCAACTGCTCATTGAAATAAGGTTTGCCTGAACCAGCTATGAAATCTATGTTTTGTGGGTAGAGATCATTGGCTATGGCCTTGTGCATTTCTCGGTTTTTTTGATGGGCATAAAAAGCGGCTGGTGTGGCATGGGTAATGCTGCAAGTGGCAATCAGCCCTGTAGAGAGGCCTTTTTGTTCTGCGGCTTCTACAATAGTGATTTGTTTACTGCTGTCTGCTCCTAAACCTATGGCGCCGTTATAAGTGCTTTTACCTGTGCTATAGGCTGTAGCACCTGCGGCACTGTCTGTAATGTAATCATTGGCAGATGATGTTTGAATCAATCCTAAACATTTGAAGAGGTCTAAAAACAAGCCACCGTTGGTAAATGAGGCGGCAGAAATTTGGGCTAAGCCCATGCCATCTCCTATGAGTAAAATCACATTGAGCGGTGTTGTTTGTTGTTGATTGCTGGAAGCAACTGTTTGACAATTCCAATGCAGCATACAGAACAATACGACTATGGCTATGAGTCTGTTTTTGATCATGGTACTAATGAGTTTATACTTGGTGCAATATACTCGAAATGCCGCTTGAATGGGGGTTATTTTTGTATTAATTTAGTGGTAGATGGCAAAATTTTGTATAGAGTGTAAAGAGGTGATTTACGGCAGAAGCGATAAAAAATTTTGTGATGCTGCTTGTCGCAATCTTTACCATAACCGTTTGTTAAAAGCGCAAGACAATGGGGTGCAACACATCCAAGCGACGATTAAAAACAACCGTCGCATTTTGGCGTATTTATACCAAAACAAAGCGCAGACTTGTGTTCAAAAAACGACCTTAGAGGCTATGGGCTATAACTTTGCCTTTCATACGCATGAGTGGCGCAATGGTAAGTCTGTTTGTGTGTTTTGTTTGGACTATGGGTTGGTAATGGACCAAGAAACGTTGACCATTATGCCCTTCAATTTACCTTAGGGTTTTACACCAATTCTTGAGTAGGTCTAAACCGTGCTCAGTGAGTATGGCTTCTGGGTGGTATTGCATGCCGTGAATAGGAAGTGTTTGGTGTTCAAACCCCATGCATTCACCTTGATCAGATACTGCGGTTACAGTGAGTGGTGTTTGTTCAAATTGCTCTAAGATTAAGCTGTGGTAACGGCATACTTTTATGCCTTGCGGTATGGATTGATAAAGGCCTGTTTGTTGGTGTTGTATGCTACTGGCTTTGCCATGCATGGGTTGCTTGGCGTGCGTGAGCGTGGCACCAAAATATTCTCCTAAGGCTTGATGGCCTAAGCAGATGCCTAAGATGGGTAATTGGTTATGATAGCTGTCTATAATGGCCATTAAATGACCTGAGTCTTTGGGCCTATTCGGACCAGGTGATATGACGATGGCTTTGAAGGAAAAGGCGGCTAATGCTTCTGCAGTGTACTCATCGTTTTTAACGACTTGTATAGGTTCACCGAGTTGATAGAAATAATCAATGAGGTTGTAAGTAAACGAGTCGTAATTGTCTATTAGAAGAATCATGTGAAGATCCTTAATTAATAGGCTCTGGCATTGTTTTTCTCCATGAAATACACAAAGGCTCTGTTGGCGATTTTAGTACCACCTGGTGTTGGGAAATTACCTGTGAAATACCAATCACCGGTGTGGTTAGGACAGGCTTTGTGCAGGTCTTCAACACTTTGGAAAATGATTTCTACCTCAGGTTCGAAGTTTTCAGGGGTTACAATTTGAGCGACTTTAGCAGAGATTTGTTCTGGCGTAAAGAGTTGATACAAACCGACAACTTGGTTGACCATTTCTTCTTTTGGTTTGAGCATTTCAGCTTTGCAGAGTTCGTAAGTTTCCTGGAGTTTGTGCTCTAGGTTGTTGTCTTTTAATAGTGCCAATAGGGCTCTGAAGGCTACGAAGTCTTTTAGTCTGCTCATGTCTATACCATAGCAGTCTGGGAAGAGGATTTGAGGCGCACTTGATACCACAATGATTTTCTTGGGTTGTAATCTGCCCAATATTTTGAGTATGCTGGTTTTGAGAGTGGTACCTCTGACTATAGAGTCGTCTATGATGACGAGTGTGTCTTGTTTGGGTTCTATGATGCCGTAAGTGACGTCATATGCGTGCCCTACTATGTCTTCGCGGTCAGTGTCATTGGTAATGAAGGTGCGCATTTTAGCGTCCTTTACCAGGATTTTTTCGCGGCGTATGCGGTAGGTTAATATTTCTTGTATGCGCTCAGGCGTGAGTTGGTCTTTTTCAGCCATGAGCACTTCAGAGCGGTGTATTTTTAACCAGTCGTTGATGCCGTCTATCATACCGTAGAAAGAGGTTGCAGCGGTATTAGGTATATAGGCGAATACTGTGTTTTCTATGTTGTAATTTAGGCGTTCTAATACTTTTGGCGCTAAGAGTTTGCCTAAATTTTTACGCTCTTTGTAAATGTCTGCATCGTTGCCTCTTGAGAAGTAGATGCGTTCAAATGAACAGGCCTTGATGGGTTGTTCGTCAAGTATTCTGGTTTCAGCGTAGCTACCGTCTTTTTGAATGATGAGGGCACAGCCTGGAGTGACTTCTTTGATGTCGTTATAAGCGACATTAAAGGCGGTCATGATGGCTGGTCTTTCGGATGCGACGACTAATAGTTCATCATTGGCATACCAGAACGATGGTCTTATGCCGTTAGGGTCGCGCATTACAAACGATGCGCCGTGGCCTATCATGCCTACCATGTTGTAGCCGCCGTCTGCACGCTTGAAGGCTTGTTTGAGTATGTTGGCTACCGATAAGTGTTCTTTGATTTTTTCAGTGATTTCAAAGTTGCTATAACCTTCTTGTTTGAATTGTTTGAAGAGCTTTTCATTTTCTACATCCAAGAAGTGCCCGATTTTTTCGAGCATGGTAACGTTGTCTGATATTTCTTTTGGTTGTTGACCGAGTTCTATGAGTTGCTCAAAGAGTTCGTCAACGTTGGTCATGTTGTAGTTGCCTGCTAATACGAGGTTTCTACACATCCAATTGTTTTGTCTTAAGAATGGATGTAAGTTTTCTAAACTGTTACCGCCGTGTGTACCGTAACGCAGGTGGCCGAGCATGAGCTCTCCTGCATACGGAAAGTGCTCTTTTAAGTAGAGGCTGTTTTGTATATTGTCTTGATCGAGTTCTTGAAGTGATTGATTGACTTCTTCGAAGATATCAGCGACTGGATTTTTAGAGTTAGAGCGTTTGCGGGCTATGTACCTGTTGCCAAATTGCGGATCGAGTTTGATGACCCCTATGCCTGCTCCGTCTTGGCCACGGTTGATTTGCTTGGCCATTAGGAGTTGCAACTTTTTTAGTCCGTAAAAGGGCGTGCCATATTTTTGGGTGAAATGTTCAAGTGGTTTGAGGAGTCTTATAAAGGCTACCCCGCATTCGTGCTTTATGGCATCACTCATTGGTGCTTGTAATTTGATGCAAATTTAAGCATTTATTAATGGATTTAAAAAATGGCTTTTTAGGCAGTGTTTTTATCTGCTTTTGTTGATGAGCTGGGTGTAGGTTTGCACTTTGTTTTTAAAGTGTTGCCATACTATGCTGCCTTTGTAAACTTGTGGGCTGTAATAGGCTGCATGGGTGGTATTGCTTTGGCGTTTTTTGGCCCATTTTGGGAAGTAGATAATAAAGTGAATATGGGCTTTGGCTATGGCTTTGTAGTCGCCAAATTTGCCTTGTACTAAGAACCATACTGCGGCGATAATGTCGAGTATCCAGCGCTGCGCGATGACGGTAAATAGTTTGTTCTTAGGGAGATTTTTATAGAGGAGTATGAGGCCGTTTCTGAAGTTGTAATAGGTTTTGCGCGGGTTGGATTTTTGAAGTGTGCCGCCGCCTACGTGGTAGACTGTGCTTTGCGGGCATACCCATACTTGGTGACCTGCGTTTTGCAATCGCCAACAGAGGTCTATTTCTTCCATGTGGGCGAAGAAGTCGTCGTCTAGGCCTTGTAATTGGTGGTAGAGGTCTGCTTTGATTAAGAGGGCTGCTCCGCTGGCCCAGAAGACTTGTTTGGCGTCTTGGTATTGTGCGTTGTCTGTTTCAATGGCTTCGAATATGCGGCCTCTGCAAAAGGGAAAACCGAGTTGGTCTATGTAACCGCCTGCTGCGCCTGCGTATTCAAATTGTGTGGGTGTGTGTTGCGCTAATAACTTGGGTTGTACTGCTGCTATTAGCGGATTGCTTTGCATGAGTTGAACCATGGGTTCTAACCAATTTGGAGTGACTTCTACATCGCTGTTGAGGAGGACGTAATAGTCTGCACATACTTGCTTGAGAGCTTTGTTGTAACCCCCTGTAAAGCCGTAGTTTTTATCGAGGCTGATGCATACACATTGCGGATAATGCGCTTTAACATAAGCGACGGAGTCGTCTGTTGAGGCGTTGTCTGCAATGACTATTTCTAAGTTGGGGTAAGTGCTGCCACATACCGATGGTAGAAATTGTTCTAAGAAATTTCTGGTGTTGTAGTTTAATATGACGACTGCAATTTTAGGCTGCATGGTCGTCTGGATTTGGGGCTGGGGTTTGTTCGTAGGGCACAAATACAAATTGCGCACCGTGACTGCTGACTAAGAACAAGCAACATTGTTCTTTTGGGTTTTTAAAGGCTTGTTTGAAGCGTTCTACATTAGCAGGTAGTACGATGTTTTTCTTAACAAGGTCTTCGAGCGTGGTGGCTTGAATGGTGAAGTTGGTACCGAGTTCTTCGCGATCGATTATGACTTCGCCCAGTGTTACAGTTTCTTGATGAGCTATAAAAATGGGGTATTGACTGTACCCTTCGGCAATGATCTCATCGCTGACTTCTTTAATGGAATCTCTGTAGAAGTTCAAATCCAAACGCAGGGTTTGCAAATACGATTTGAGTATGTCTTCTGGCATCATATACGGCACAAAAGTAATACAAATACGCTTGCCGAGCAATTTGGCTTTTAGAGCTTTGCTGCCTTAGTTTGATTTGACTTTTTTTTGAGCAAATACGCTGGCTCAACATCGCTGCAACAGCTATATCGCTAAGGGTTGATAAGGTAATGTTGGTGAGGCCTCTTTCGATCTTGCCATACTGGCTAAAATCCATGTCTAACTGAGCACTCACTTGCTCTTGCGTAAAACCTTTCAGCTTACGGTAGTATTTAATCTGACTCCCACAGCTTAATAAGATATCGTTGCTTCTACGCTTTTTCAACACAACGAACTTCTGACAAAATTGTTTCAAAGAGTCTTAAAAATTAATGGTGGTCAATTTTTATTTCTTATATTAGAATATGTTAATCAAATATCATAATTTTGATGAAAATATACATACATATCAATAAAAAAAGATTAAAATGAAACTAAATAAAATAACAAATCTGCTATATCTCACTTTATTGGTAGCTTTAAGTAGCTGTTTCACATATAGCAATATTCAAGTTCAAGAATTAAGAAAAGATGACAATTCAGAAAATTTAATTTTTGAAAATAACGATTTGAAAATTTCATATTTTGTTTGGGGTCAATATGGTCAACTTAAAACATTCATTTATAACAAAAGTGATAGTATTATTAAAATTGACTTAGAATTATCTCACTTTGTTGAAAATGGTTTTGCATATCCATTTATGAATAATGCAATCACATCTTATACTAATTCTGTTGATAATAAATTCGTTGAAAATAGTTTGGTTGGAAATACCTTGTTAACTAATACCTATTCTAATGGAATAAAAATAACAAATCAAACAATTCCTACTAATTCAATTTACATTCCACCAAAAAGCACAAAGGTTTTTAACCTATTCACATTTGGTAGCATATATAGTAATTGTAATTTAAAAAAAGCTACTGATAGCTCCTCTTTAACATTTAATCAAAGCAATAGTCCTTTTAATTATAGAACTTTATTTTACTACAGTTTTAATAAATCTGAAAGTAATATTCAGAAATTTGAAAATAATTTTTGGACTTCCAAAATAAGTAATCTAAGTGAATACATTTACATTAAAAAAGAAGACTATTATTTGAACGAATGTAAAAAAGGAATAAAATATTCTAAGAGTGTGAATGGCTATTTATCAGGGAATAGGTTTTACATTAATTATTCTACAAACTAACCCCTCCCCCCAATTTCTTAAAAAAGTTGTATCATTGAAAGGTGAAACAACGTTTGTTTTGGGCGGTGGTGCTGCTTTTGCATGCTGGGCTTTGGGTCAAGCAGGTGTTTCTGCAGCATAGTTTGTTGCAAGATGCGCATGAGTATTTGCAATCTGCTCATAACCTTATTACCCATGGCAACTGGTATTGTGCAGATTATGTAGCGCCATTCAAACCTGAGTTTTTCACTAAACGCCCTCCTGGCTATCCTTGTTTTTTAGCGGCTGTTGAAGGCCTCTGTGGCGGACAAAACAAAGTCTTCTTTGCCATAGTTTACCTTCTTCAAAACCTCATCAGTATAGGCCTCATTTACCTGCTCACACAATGGTTAAAACCAGCCATACAAACATTAACCTCACCCTATACCATCATCAGCTTATTACCAGGTTTGGCCCTACCCATTTACGCCAACTTGATCATGAGCGAAACCCTACTCAGTGCCTGCCTCTTCTTAATCGTATACTACAGTTTTCAAACAACGTTTACCAATAAACACTATCTCTTAATCACCCTCTTAGCAGTAGCAGCCATGCTCATAAAGCCAGTCTTTATGCCCATCGCCATTCTACTACCCGGCCTATGGTTAATACTCGGCAAGCGACCAAGCCATAAACCCCTATACAGCATAGCCCTATTACCCCTCATCTGTTTTTTTACCTTGCTTAAAATCAACCAAAACCAAACAGGCTATGCGCAGTATTCAGCTATCAGTCAGATCAACCTCTTACACTACAACACCTACAGCTTATTGATCTACCAACAAGGCACCCATAAAGCAGACAGCATCATAGACCAAATACGTTACGAAGCGCAACAAAACAAAAGCTATGCAGCGCAAGTCCAATACCAACAAAAAGCCTGCAGTCAAATCCTACAAAGCAATCTCCTCCCCTACACCTATTTACACCTCAGAGGCATGCTCATGACCACTATAGACCCTGGTAAATTTGATTACACACAAATCTTAAATATCCCTCACGAGCAAAACGGCCTCTACCATTTAAACGAGCAAGGCATCAAACGCAGCTTAAGACTCTATTTAAACCCCTTGGGCACCTGGCTCATTTTAGTCGCCATTAGCAAGCTCATCTTACTCATTTGGGTAGGTGTGTATGCCTTTAGTAAAAAAGAGCCCTTACAATCAAAAATAATTTTAGTAGTTATTCCGCTGATGGTAATCGGTTTAACCGGCCCAATAGGCGCCAGCAGATTCTTAGTACCGCTCTTACCAATTTGGTACGCCATAGCGCTAAAAGGGTATGCTACAATCGCGCATTCAACACCTGCTGCCAATTAACCTTATTCAAAGCCTTGCCCTTCAGCACTGACTTTAACACCTGCATCTGACGCACGCTGTGCGCATCTGAGCCCAAAAACTGATAGTGCCCCTCTTTAATCAACCACTCCGCTAATTTCTTAGCATTAGGCGAATAAAACCCAGCCAAAGACAACAAATTAATCTGTAATAAAGTCCCTGAAGCCACTATATCCTCCACCAAATCGTAGCGCTCTTGCAAATACACATAGCGCTCAGGATGGGCCAAAACAGGAATATAACCAGCAGTCTTGATATCAAACAACAACTGCTCAAAAAACATCGGCTTATTCAAAAAAGACGTCTCCACCAAAACATACTGACCATTAAAACTCAATAAAGGTTGGCGTTGCTTCACCATCTGCATAAACACATCGTCCATATAATACTCCGCAGCATAAGCCAAGTCCAAAGGCATATCGCGCTCTTTCAAAGCCAATTGCAGCGCCTGAAAAACAGGCTCTATCGTATCAACACCATTGCGGTAATAATCAGACATAATATGCGGTGAACAACTGATCTTTTTATACCCCAAGGCAATAAACTGCTCGCACATCGCCAAAGCATCATCAATGGTTTTAGCGCCATCATCTATCCCAAACAACACATGATTGTGCATATCAAATTCAATCACATGATCTGTCAGTTCAGACTTAGCAAACCATTTATTCAACCAAGTCATTTTGCTTTCTTAGTCCAAAGTTTTTGCCACCAATTCAACTGTTCGTGCTCATCGTCGTAGTAGCCATAACCATAACCATAACCATAGCCGTAACCATATTTATGACCATAAGTATTCGCCTTATTCACATCGTTAATCACCACAGACAAATTCGTGTAGTTCTTACTCGAATACAACTGGTTAATATTTTGAATCACGTGCT
>Ga0255135_1000018_pt1 | contig 35582 bp, 28 predicted proteins | sample Law_Atlam_RepA_8_FD_188552 | JGI IMG/M metagenome (GOLD analysis project Ga0255135, IMG submission 188552) | Freshwater microbial communities from St. Lawrence River, New York, United States - Law_Atlam_RepA_8d | ecosystem: Environmental > Aquatic > Freshwater > River | place: USA: New York...
AATGAGTTAGAGAATAAGTAAGGTCTTGAACGCTGACGCAACATTTCAATCACCTCTTTTTTACCAGTAGTATAACCTCCCATGGCGCCACCTAGTGCCTTACCCAAGGTGCCAGTGATGATATCAATTTTGCCGTGTACACCACAATATTCTGGCGTACCTCTGCCTGTTTTGCCAATAAAACCAGCAGCATGACATTCGTCTACCATAATCAAGGCATTGTATTGATCTGCTAATGCCACAATTTTATCTAACTGAGCCACGTAGCCATCCATGCTGAATACGCCGTCTGTTACAATGATTTTATTGCGATGGCCTGTTTGGTTGGCCGCAATTAATTGTTGCTCAAGATCAGCCATGTCATTGTTGTTATAACGGTATCTTGCTGCTTTACAAAGTCTAACCCCATCAATAATAGAAGCATGGTTTAAGCTATCAGAAATGATGGCATCTTGTTCGTTGAACAATGGTTCAAACACACCACCATTGGCATCAAATGCCGCGGCATACAAAATGGTATCTTCTGTGCCGTAGAATTCAGCAATTTTAGCTTCAAGTGTTTTGTGAATATCTTGAGTGCCGCATATAAATCTCACACTGCTCATGCCAAAACCGTGGGTGTCGAGTGACTTTTTGGCAGCGTCAATAATGCGAGGGTGACTAGACAATCCAAGGTAATTATTGGCACAGAAATTAATCACTTCTTTGCCATCGTTAAGCTTAATATCTGCGCCTTGTGGCGAAACTATAATGCGTTCTTTTTTGTACAATCCAGCGTCTTTAATTTGCTGTAATTCTGTTTGCAATTGTTGTTGTAGAGCACCGTACATAATGATTGGAATATTTTTTGCAAAAATAAAGGAGTTGAGCTTAAATGTTAAAAATAGTTTAAACAATTATTTACATTTGCACAGCAGCCAAACTTAAGCAATTACAATATTTTAATGGATAACCAACAACAACCCAACGAAAAACCTTTTTCAGACAAAAAGCCTTCAAAACCGCGTTTTAACATGTGGTGGATTTGGGGTATACTCTTACTAGGTTTTGTGATCATCAGTTTTTTCCCTTCCAATCCTGGTAAAAAAACCAATTGGAACGAAGTTGAAAAAATGATTGTTTCTAATGATGTCGAAAAAATTGAGATCTTAAATGACCGTGTGGTTAAAGTATACCTTAAGAAAGAAGCATTAGACAACGAAAAATACAAAGACGTTAAGCGTTCTAACAATAGTATGTTGGGTGATAAAATGCCTGAATACTATTTTGAGATCAATAAAGAGGCTTTCAATAAAGCCTATGACAATTTGCTGGTTCAGCAAAAAACCATAAGCGAAGAGGCTTATAATAATGCCAAAGCTGTTGTTATAGATTACGAATACGAGAGCGATTCATCTGGTACTATTTTGTATTGGTTGTTCATGATTGGTTTATTCATATTGATTTGGAGTTTCATGATGCGCCGAATGGGCGGTGGAGGCGGTGGTGCTGGTGGGCCAGGCCAATTGTTTAATATTGGCAGAAGTAAAGCAACATTGTTTGATAAAAACACCAAGGTGAATATCACCTTCAAAGATGTGGCTGGTTTAGATGAAGCCAAGGTTGAAGTCATGGAAATTGTAGACTTCTTGAAACAACCTAAAAAATACACCAAATTAGGGGGTAAGATTCCCAAAGGCGCCTTGTTGATTGGCCCTCCAGGCACTGGTAAGACCTTATTAGCAAAAGCGGTTGCCGGCGAAGCCAATGTGCCATTCTTCTCTTTGTCAGGTTCTGATTTTGTTGAAATGTTTGTTGGTGTTGGTGCCTCTAGGGTGAGAGATTTATTCAGACAAGCCAAAGAAAAAGCCCCTTGTATTATTTTCATTGATGAAATTGATGCCATCGGTAGAGCCAGAGGTAAGAATTTAGTCAGTGGTTCGAATGATGAAAGAGAAAATACTTTGAACCAATTGTTGACTGAAATGGATGGATTTGGTACAGACAGCGGCGTCATCATTTTAGCCGCCACAAACAGACCAGATATATTAGACTCAGCCTTACTAAGACCAGGTCGCTTTGATAGACAAATCTCAATTGATAAACCAGATTTGAATGGTCGTGAACAAATCTTTAAAGTGCATTTACATGGCAAAGCTTTAGCTGAAGACATTGATGCTAAAAAGTTGTCTGCTCAAACCCCAGGTTTTGCTGGTGCAGAGATTGCTAACGTATGTAATGAAGCTGCATTGATTGCTGCCAGACACAACAAAGAGAAGATTGATATGCAAGATTTCCAAGATGCCATTGACAGAGTGATTGGTGGTCTTGAAAAGAAAAACAAATTGATATCACCTGAAGAGAAGAATATAGTAGCATATCATGAAGCGGGCCACGCAGTAGCCGGTTGGTTCTTAGAATTCGCAGATCCATTAGTAAAAGTTTCAATTGTTCCAAGAGGTGTTGCTGCTCTAGGTTATGCGCAGTACTTACCTAAAGAGCAATACATATACAGAACTGAACAACTCATGGATGAAATGTGTATGACCTTGGGTGGTAGAGCTGCTGAGGATATTATTTTTGGCAAAATCAGTACGGGTGCTCAAAATGATTTAGAGCGCATTACCAAAATGGCTTATGCCATGGTGACCATATACGGTATGAACGACAAAGTGGGTCAAGTGAGTTTCAATGATTCAACAGGGGAGTTTGCCTACAACAAGCCATACAGCGAAAAAACAGCTGATTTAATTGATGAAGAGGTAAGATTGATTATTCAAAAGGCATACGATCGCACCAAGACTTTGTTGAATGAAAGACGCTCTGAACTTGAAAAGCTTGCCCATGAATTATTGGCTAAAGAAATACTGTTTCAAACAGATTTAGAGAGCATCATTGGCAAACGTCCATTTGATCATAAAACCAATTATGAATCATTTGTTCATGGCGATCAAACACAAAATCAAGCTGTCATTGAAACGGATCAAACAACTGTTTCAGAAACTGCAACAACATCTGAGCCAAGCGAAAACGCTGCCGATGATACCACTCAAGCCTAGACTATTGCTTTGCCTTTTAGGCTTAACAATGGGTAAGCTTTGGGCCAACTCAGCAGATTCTGTTGTGTGTTCTGGTAACTATGTTCAGGATACCCTTAAGCATGGTATTTGGATTTGTAGAACACCTAAATATGTGCTTCAACGGTCAACTTATCGCTATGGTCAACTCATTAATTACACGAAGTTCAATGCCAATGGTGACATCATTGAAACGCGCAATAAAAAAGGCAAAGTGAAACACTACAATCCTTGTGGTTGTTAGGATAAGTTCAGGTTGTTTATTTGGCACAATGATTGTTTATTTGTAAACATGTTCAAATTTCTTTTATTATCAACTGTAATGGTGCTCGCGCCATTTGCCAAAGCCGATACTGCTGAAGATACCACTAAAGCCAAACCAACTATGCCATCCATTATGATTAAGAAATTGGATGGTACTCCTGTGAACATCCAAGATTATGGTAAAACCGGTAAAATCATGGTATTGTCTTTTTGGGCTACTTGGTGTACACCATGCATAAAAGAGCTAAACAATGTACTTGAATTATACGACGATTGGAAGAAAAAATATGGCTTAGAAGTGGTGGCCATTTCTATGGATGATGCCAGAACGGTTTCAAAGGTCAGTCCGACTGTTACTGCATTAACTTGGCCCTACATTATTTTGTTAGATGAGAACAAAGACTTGGCCAGAGCGATGAACGTTAACAATCCGCCTCAAACCATATTATTGGATCAATCAGGACATATCGTATACGTACACAATGGCTATACTGAAGGCAGTGAACTTGAATTAGAGGAAAAAATCAAAGCCTTAGTAAAACCATAATGCGCTTTATGAATATAAAAGTCATTGGCATTAGTCTTTCTTTGTTGTTAAGCTTTCAAGTTGCTTGGGCGCAAAAGCAAGCCAATTCAAAATCTAATATTGTTCAGGAGCAAAGTAAAGATGCTTCTTCTAATGTTATCAAAAGACGTGTGTTGACCAAAGACCTGCAAAACAATAATGAGGTTTATTACTTCAATAATCAACCTTATACAGGTACTAGCATTGATTTATTCGACAATAAAACCAAGATGCAAGAGATCAATTGGAAGGATGGTCTATTGCATGGTGATAAAACAGAATATTTTTTAGGAGGTAATCAAGTCAGAGCCAAATTAGCTTTTAACATGGGCAAACGCAATGGCCCGTTTGTATATTATCATGAAAATGGTAACATTCAACTCATTGGTAAATACATCAATGATGAGTTAGACAGCACTGTAACTTGTTTGTATGAAAATGGTTTGCCTAAATACATACACCAATACATTAAAGGCATAAGAACAGGTTGGTCAATGACCTATTACAAAAATGGGCAATTAGAACAAAAGGTCTATTTAACCAATGATGTTCCAAATGGTTTAATGCAGAGTTATTATCCAGCTGGCAATATCAGATCTGAAATTGAATATGCCAATGGCATTAGAAATGGCAAATGTTATAAATACCATTTAACAGGTTTGATTGCAGAAGAGACCTACTACAAACAAGGGCTTTTAGACAGCATTTCAAGGTATTCAGATAACGTTTTTGGAGTTGTACTTAAAGAAGCGTTTTTTCGTTTAGGTAAACGCGAAGGCAATTCTATTTCATTCAATGAAGCCGGCGATACACTTAATGTTTATCATTACGAAAATGATGTGTTGAATGGTCCGTATATGAAATACTTTTCAGGCGTCAAAGATTTTGGCAAGAAAAAGACTAACAAACCCTTTGATCCTAAAACTTCAAACAAGCAATATGTTAGAGGATTAGATGAAGTTGGAGCCTATAAAAATGGCTTGATTGATGGTCCATTCAAATCAGGTTTGTTCAATAAAGCCGAACACGTTGAAGGCGAATATGCCAGCGGTAAAATGGTAGGAGAGTGGCGCTATTACAATGAGAAAGGTAAAATGGTATTGTATCAAAAATACAATAGTGAAGGTGAGTTGTTAGAACAAAAGCCTAAGCAAAAATAGTTAAGGATTTAATTCATCACCTGCCTCATTGCAAATGGTGAAATTGGTTAAATGATACAAGTGTTCCGCTTGGATTTTAACCCACTTCTTATACTTCCAAAACCATTGGAATCTAACACTTTTAAAACCGCCTTTAGTCAAATACGCTTTAATGATAGGGTTCACCTTTAAAGTCAATTTTTGGGCATTTTGACTGTCCCAAATGTATTGAAGCTTTTCGAGTATATTATCACTCAACAGCATGCTCGATACAACTGTGCCTGTGCCATTACAACTTGGACATAATTCAGTGGTATTGATATTGGTTTCTTGTCTGACCCTTTCTCTGGTAATCTGAATCAAACCAAATTTGCTCATTGGCAAAATGTTGTGTTTAGATCGGTCAGATTTCATTGCAGCTGTTAAAGTATCCAATAGTTCTTTACGGTGCGTAGGGTTCTTTAAGTCAATAAAGTCTATTACGATAATACCACCCAAATCTCTCAATCTTAATTGACGAGCTATTTCTTTGGTGGCTTCTAAATTAATCTTTAGGGCGTTTTCTTGTTGGTTTTCAGTCGCACTGGTTTTTCTGCCGCTATTTACATCAATTACGTGCATAGCCTCAGTGTGTTCAATGATCAAATAAGCGCCATTGTTGAACATCACGTTCTTGCCAAAAGAAGCTTTGATTTGTTTGTCAATGCCAAAGTGCTGAAAAATCGGCACTTTGTTGTTGTATACTCTAACTAAGTCTTCTTTGCCTGGAGCTATATGTCCAATATAGGTTTTTAGTTTTAATGCGTAATCTGCATCATTAACATGGATATTAGAGAATTCATCGTTTAATAAATCTCTTAATAATGACTCTGTTCTTGAAATTTCGCCCAATACTTTTACAGGCGGCACTGCATTTCTTGAAGCATTAACCAAGGTTTCCCATTGGCCAATGAGATTGTTTAAATCCATCTCAATGTCTTCAATAAGCGCCTCTTCTGCAATGGTTCTTATAATGACACCAAAGTTCTTAGGTTTGATTTTGTCAACCATTTGCTTCAAACGCTTTTTGTGGTTGACGTCCGAAATTTTCTTAGAGATGGCAGTGGTTTTGCCAAAAGGCACCAATACACAATATCTGCCAGCAAAAGACAAATCACAAGTGATTCTTGGTCCTTTATTGCCAATGGGCTCTTTAAAAATTTGAACTAGTAACTGATCTCCTTTTTTAACTAACTCAGTAATTTTACCTGTTTTAACGATTTCCTCCTCTTTTTCGAATTCATCGAGGTGAGTAGATTTTAAACCACCCTGGGTAACGATTTTGGTTAATTTGGCAACTGAATTAAAATTCGCGCCGAGATCTGTGTAATGTAAGAATGCGTCTCTCTCGTGGCCAACATCTAAAAATGCGGCATTGAGATTTGGCATGATTTTTTTGACTTTAGCCAAATAAACGTCACCGATCTGGAACGAAGAAACGGCGTTCTCCTGATGGAGTTCAGTGAGTTGTTTGTTGAATAATAAGGCTACATCTATGCCATTTGAGTTGCGGTCAATGACAAGCTCATTCACAATGGTAAAAGATTAAAAGATGAATTACTTCTTCTTATGACGATTTTTTCTCAATCTTTTTTTGCGTTTGTGAGTAGCAATTTTGTGTCTTTTTCTTTTCTTTCCGCTTGGCATAATAATGTCTTTATATAATGGTTTAATTAATGTTTTGGCTTTTTTCGAGCCAAACTTTTGCTTCTTTTTGGTTCCCTAATCGCTCATACATTTGACTTAATTCCAAGTAATATTCGCGATTTTGGGGTTGCAAATATACTAATTTTTTAAATCTTTCAATAGCTTTTTCTAATTGATTAGAAGCTTGGGCTAATTTTCCTAAGTAATACAGTCCATCAATGTGGTTAGAATCAACTGCAACAACTTCTCTAAGTAGTAAAGCCGGACGCATAAGGTCTGCAGTATTTTTAGGTGGTTCCTGGTTATTGATGTTGTAAATGCTAACAGCCAAATCCACTTTTGCATTTAAATTGTTGGGCTCAATGCTCAAGCATTGTTCTAAATTGGTTTTAGCTTTTTTGAATAAGAGACTTAAATGCTCACCCTTTTCTGTTTCCATCAAAAAGTAACGGGCTGCTGTGTGATAACGCCAAGCATTGTTGTTGATTTTGGCTACGCGCTCACTTAAGACTGCTGCATAAAGGTATTGCTGCATGGTATCCAATAATGTAATTGATAGGGCAATACGCTGGGTGTCATTAGAGCTTAAAATATCTGGTTTAACAACGGTTGTGCTGCTCCCCAAATTGTTTAAAATGGATTCAAAAGCCTTCTCGTTTTGAGCAGTCATGGCTTCAGATCTTTCTTTGTTCAAAGCTTCAAAATCAATTTGAGCTTCAGATTTGTGCAAACCAAAATAGGTGAGTAGGGCAGTTACAATAAAAAAAGCAATCAATAAGATTGCTTTTAATGGGTTCAGCTTCATGCGGCGAAATTAATATTCTTTTTCTTCTTTTTTAGGAACAAAATCAGAAGGAATGCTTGTTTTTACTTTTTCGACGAATACTTTTGCAGGCTTAAATTTTGGAATGAAATGCTCATCGATCACCAAAGCGGTATTCTTAGAAATATTTCTAGCTACTTTTTTAGCTCTTTTTTTAAGGATAAAACTGCCAAAGCCTCTGAAATAGATGTTTTCACCTTGTGACATGTTGTTTTTCATGACCTTGAAGAAGGATTCCATAGTCTCAGTAACAATGACTTTGTCAATGCCTGTTTTTTCGGAAATTTCACTAATAATTTCTGCTTTTGTCATAAGGAATGGTAGTTATTATTTCAATAATCTTGATGTTTGTATTACAAATCTATGGAAAATGTTTTAGAAATAATCGCTTGGTATAAAAATAATTTCAGGGATTTGCCTTGGAGGAATACTAAAGACCCTTATAAAATATGGCTTTCAGAGATCATTTTGCAGCAAACTCAGGTGGTTCAAGGCCTGGGGTATTATGAACGATTTGTGTCACAATATCCTGATATTCAGTCGTTAGCGTCTGCAGACCAAGAGTCTGTTTTGAAGTTGTGGCAAGGCTTGGGCTATTATTCTCGAGCTCGAAATTTGCACAAAACAGCTCAAATAATTGTAAATCAATACGATGGGAAATTTCCTGACCAATACCAAGCTGTACTCAAATTGCCAGGCATTGGACCATACACGGCAGCAGCAATTATGTCTTTTGCATTTGATCAAGCATATCCTTGTTTAGATGGTAATGTGTATAGGGTTTTGTCTAGGTTATATGGAATTGAATCGCCAATTGACGATAATAAAAGTCGGCCAGAGTTTATGGCCATTTTAGAGGCTTGGGTTCAAGGCCAACAGCCTAGTTTATTCAACAATGCCATCATGGAATTTGGGGCCATGTTGTGTAAACCAGATGCCCCCAAATGTGCGGAATGTCCGGTTTCATTCAATTGCAAAGCCTTAAAAATGAATGCTGTTCAAAATTTTCCAGTCAAGGCAAAAACCATAAAGAAACGCCAACGCTTCTTCAATTATTTCTTGATACAACAAAACGGACAAATAGCCATTCGCAAACGCCAAGAAAAAGATATTTGGCAGCATTTATACGAGCTGCCTTTGGTGGAATCCAAACAATTGATGTCTGCCAATGTTGTTCGTAAAGAGGTAGATAATATATTGTTTAATCGTTTAAATAAAATTGAGTATTTATCTGAGGCCAAACAGGTGTTAACCCATCAAACCATTCACGCTCAATTTTGGACTGTAGAGGCTGATGATCAAATAAATTTTAAAGCATCAGATGTAATTTGGGTGCCAATCACACAGATTCAAAACTATCCGGTATCTGTTTTAATCGAGAAATTTTTAGTATGTTTGTAACAAGCAATTATTTTTTGATATGGTCAACAAGGTTTTTCTATTAGGTAGGTTGGGCAAAGATCCTGAAGTTCGCTATTTAGACAATAACCGTGCAGTAGCTAATTTTACTATTGCTACAAACGAAGTGTTTATTGATAAATCAGGTAATAAAGTTGAACAAACGGATTGGCACAACATTGAAATGTGGGATGCCTTGGCCAGAAATGCAGAAAAAGTGCTTAAAAAAGGTCGTACAGTTTTTATTGAAGGCAAAATCAAAAACGAAACTTGGACTGATAAAGATGGCAATAAAAGAAGTGCTGTGAGAATCCGAGCGCTACAATTTCAAGTAGTGGCTTCTCCTAATTCTGAAAACCCATCTAATTCAGACAACAGATCAACGCCTCCTGTTGATGATGCCCCAATGGATTTACAAGCAGACGATCTACCTTTTTAATATAAGTTTAAAGTTACATGGACGACCCTTATCCTTCGACCCCGCTAAGCATTTTAGGTATTTTTAACCCTGAATTAGCTAGTATCTCTTATTTGTACCTCTACGGTACATTGATGTTTTTAATCCTATTAGTATTCTGTTCTAGCTTGTTTTCTGCTTCAGAAAACGCATTATTTTCTTTGAATGCAAAAGAGAAAGAAGACATGAAGGCCCTTGATTCAGCTTCTGGTAATGCAGTACTTAAATTGTTAAGTCAACCTAAAAAGTTATTGGCAACTATTTTAGTGGGCAATAATTTTGTGAACGTTACTTTCGTAATTGTCAGTTCTGTTTGGATGGAAAGCATACTTAACAAAGACATTCATCCATATTTAGACTTTGCTATTAAAGTGATTTTGGTCTCTTTAGTTTTATTGTTGTTTGGGGAAGTCGTTCCAAAGGTTTATGCCAGCCGAAACAATGTTCGCATTTCCAAAATGATTGCCTTGCCACTATTAGTTTGTCAAAAAGCTTTCTCTTTTTTAGTGATTCCAATGGTAAGGTTTACGACCATCATTGATAAAAAAGTAAAGGTGCATGAACATACGGTGTCTGCAGATGAACTCACCCATGCCATTGATATCACTACGGACGCTCATACAGGCCAACAAGAAAAAGCCATTTTAAAAGGGATAGTCAATTTCGGGAGTAAAACTGTCAGACAAATCATGAAAGGTCGGATTGATGTGGCGGCCATTGAAGTCCACAGCAATTTTCACGAAATGATGGGTAAAGTGAATGAACTTGGATATTCAAGGTTCCCTGTGTATGACGATACTTTTGATAACATTGTTGGTGTGCTCTACATTAAAGAAATTTTACCTCACTTGAATGAGTCATCAAACTTTAAATGGAAATCCTTATTGAAACCTGCTTTGTTTGTTCCAGAAAATAAACGTATTGATTTATTGCTGAGTGAATTCCAAGAACAGAGAATGCACATGGCCATTGTGGTTGATGAATACGGTGGAAAATTAGGCATCGTGACCATGGAAGATATTCTCGAGGAAATCTTCGGAGAGATCAATGATGAGTTTGATGAGGAGCCTTTGTCATACAGTAAAATTGATGACAGCCAATACATCATTGAAGGCAAAATGCTGATCAATGATTTTTGTAAAATTACCCAGACTGAGGATGATTTTTTTGACCAAGTAAAAGGGGAAGCGGAGTCAATGGCTGGTATGTTGTTGGAATTGAATGGCAAGATTCCATTTAGGAATGAAACCATTCATTACAAACACTTTGCCTTTACCATTGAATCTGTAGACAATAGACGCATAAAGCGCATTAAAGTAGTGATTTCATGAAGGCAATAAAGGCATTTTTCATAACAGTTCTATTGTTGTCATGTGGAGGTAATGATTATACCCCTAAGCCACATGCTTATCCGAGGGTGTATTATCCTCAGAAACAATATCAATTGTTTGATAGCATCGCACCATACTCATTCCTCATTCCGAAGTATGCCATTATGCAGGCTTTTAATGACGCGAAAGATTCAGCTAAGCACCCATATTGGTTTAATCTGCACTATTTGCCTTTCAATGCCACGCTGCATTTAAGTTACCATGCCTTTAAAGACCGCAATGAGTTTGATGAGTTGTTTGACGACACTAGGCGACTTGTTTATAAACACGATATCAAAGCAGATGAAATTGAAGAAATAGAATTGCACAATGCGCTGACTCAAACTTCTGGAATAGTGTATGAATTAAAAGGCAATACAGCCACTAACCTCAATTTTTATGTGAGTGATGGTAAGCGCCATTTTTTAAGAGGTGCTTTGTACTTCAACGACAAAACCGAAATAGACAGTATTCAACCCATTTTTGATTTTATCAAAGCAGATATTTACAAAATGATTGAATCCACCAAGTGGCAATAAGCAACTAATTTTGGCTGCTTGAGGTCTTAACAATACTTAATATCTATAATGAAAACGCTTTTTATTTGGCTAACATTGGCCTTTTGTGTTCAGGCGCAGGCATCGCATGTAATTGGAGCTGATATCACCTACACGCACAAAGGCAACAGAGTTTACCATGTGGTCTACACAATATACAGAGAATGCGCTGGCCTTCAACTTCAAAATGTACAATTCTTTTTAAGTAAGGGAGATGGTAGTTCAGCTATAAGCATTAGCCCCAACCGAACAGGTATCAAAGACATTTCAGTGGTTTGTAAAAATGACACCTTGCCTTGTAAGCCACAAAACACCCCTTCCAAGACGGGTATTGAATGCCACAGTTATGAAATAGACCTTGATCTTAAACAATCAAGTTTTAATACTGTTATGGCCAATAATTGTCAAGTATTATTCTCCATGTCTATTTGTTGTAGAAATGGTGCCATTACGACTTTGATGCCTGATAACATGTATTTAGAATCTATGGTAGATGTTTGTTTAGCGGGTAATAAAGGCAATACATCTCCTAGGTTTGGTTTCAATCCTATCAAATCCATTTGTTGTAATAATTATTTCCTTTACAATGTTGGCGCCATTGAAGATACTGATGCAGATAGTTTAGGCTTTAGATCAGTTCCTGCATTGAAAAATTTCAATGATTCTGCATTGTATACAGGGACTTTTAGTTCAAGAATACCCATGACCCCATATTGCCCGCCTAATCCTGGTGTGATCAATTGCAGAGCTTTGCCTGGCGCTAAGCCTCCTAGAGGTTTTTACTTTAATGCCTATAATGGGGACATCACTTTTACGCCTAATAAATGTGACGAGGTTGGTGTTATGGTGATGCAAGTGGATGAATGGCGAAAAGATTCTACAGGCGTATTGAGAAGGGTAGGTTATATCAAACGCGAATCCACTTGGTTTGTGGGTACTTGTTCTGATAATAATGCCCCTAACATTACAGGGAACAATCAATATGCAGTCTGTGAAGGCAACAAGATTTGTTTTACCGTTTCAAGTACGGATGATCAGTTCTTGCCTAAACAACTGAGCCCAGATACGCTACAATTGTATTGGGATTCAGGGATTAAAATGGCTACATTTAGAATCATTGACCCAATGGCCAGAGAGAAACAAGCTGAGTTTTGTTGGCAAACCAAAGTTGGGGATGCTAAAATGGCCCCTTATCGATTTACAGTACAAGTGGATGATCAGCATTGCTCTCCACCTTTAAAAAGTTTTAAAACCTACACTGTTCAAGTCAAACCAAAGGCTAAAGACTATTTGACCTATCAGTATTTGTTTAAAGGGGGCTTGGTGATTGTTGCTCAGCCTTCGGATTCAACAGTAAAATCAAGTTACCGATATGTCAATGCCTTATACAATGATTCAATGAAATTAATCCATTACGGTTTAAATAAATCATACGATACCATTGTGTTTACCAGCCCTGGTACTTATATCTTGGAACATCAAGTCAATCAAGTGCCTTATAATTGTCCTAGTACTTATTTTGATACGCTTGTTATTACTAAAGCACACCTATTGAAAATTCATGAATTGTATACCAATGCCATCAGTTTATTTCCTTTGCCAAGTTCAGGCCTTATTCGAGTAGATTTGTCTAATTCAGGTTTTGAGGCTGTTGACTACAGCATTTTTGATGTGCATGGCAAACAGATCCAAACAGGTCGAATCAATGCCACCAATTCAACTATTTCACAATTGCCTCAAGGTCAATTCATACTCAGACTTCAAGAAGGCAATTGGATGGAGCAGAAACAAATCATTGTTGCTTATTGATCCGAACGGCTTTGCCCCATGTCGCGCCAAAGATAGCCATCAATGATGCGCGTGTTAGGGGTGAAATTCGTTTTGTACAATTGTCCTGTGCCTAAGCCAGAATGCATTGGATTTTGAAAATTGGCAGCGTATTGGGCAATGGCATTTAAGCCAATATTGCTCTCTAATGCAGAGGTTAGCCACCATTTAATACCATGTTGTTTAGCTGCTTTTATCCAGGCATCACATTGTTTAAAACCGCCCAATAAATTGGGTTTTAAAACGATGTAAGGAGGCTTTACCTCTTTCAATAACGCGTCAATGTCTTCGGTAGACTGTATGCCAATTAATTCTTCGTCGAGTGCAATAGGGATTGGGCTTTTTTGGATAAGGTCTCTTAATTGACTGCGTTGATGACTTGCTATTGGTTGTTCTATGCTGTGGATCTTGAATTCTGATAGGGCTTTTAATTGATCTAAAGCGGTTTCAGGCGAAAAGGCACCGTTGGCATCAAGTCTTATCATTAATTGCTGCTCGTTATAAGATTGCCTAATGTTTTTAATCAATGCCAATTCATCGTCAAAGTTTAAAGCCCCTATTTTGAATTTCAAACAATTAAACCCTTTCTTGATTTTCTCTTCAGCTTCCAATTGCATTTGATCAATAGTATCCATCCATACCAAGCCATTGATGGGTATACCTTGTTTGCCAATAGCGTAAAAATTAGGAAAAATGATGCGTTTGCCGCCGTGCTTTAAATCCAGCAAGGCAGTTTCAATACCAAACTGAATAGAAGGGAATTGGTGAAAAGGGAAGTTTTCAGAATGGTTGTTGTTGATCTGTTCAACTAAATCATTTAAGTTGTTAGCGTAGTCGTCTACATCGTCTATACTTAGGCCTTTTAGTGGGGCGCATTCGCCAATACCTATACAATTTGGATCGGCTTCGTTGTATATTTTTAACAAATAGATTTGTCTGCCATTATAAGCGCCTCGGCTGGTTGTGGCCGGCTTTTTAAACAAGAGTTCATGTTGTTCTATACTGGCTTTTAATCCCATTATTGTTGCATTAAATAATAAGCCAAACACAGGCACAGCATCATGGCTAAAGCACTCAAAGACATGCCCTTCAAGGCAAGATTATAGTCCATCCTGTTCTTACAAGCTTTCAATTTCTGCCATTGCTTCAATACGATAATGCCATTGATGCCAATACTAAGCAGCGTCCAAATGCCAAAAGCCTTTTGAAGTTGCATAAAAGCCAGCATACCTATTAAAGCATTCACTAATAAAACAACCTGATAACGCATAGCGTTTTTGTAGCCCATTTGAGTGGCTAGGGTGTGTTTGTTTTTGAGTGCATCGGTTTCGATGTCGCGTAGGTTATTGATGTTCAATACAGCTACACTTAAGCAAGCCATAGCATGTGCCAAACAAACTACTGACCATGATAATTGCCCACTTTGTAAGTAATAAGCCCCTAAAACAGATACAATGCCAAAGAAAATATAAACTGCCAAATCACCTAAGCCATAGTAGCCATAGGGGTATTTGCCCGCCGTATAAAAATAAGCAGCAGCAATGCCCAAACAACCAATGCCCATTAAACTCCAAAATGCGCTATTTATACTTTGTATGGAAGTGATTAGTAATCCAATGCCAGAGACTAAACTTAAAGCGATTAAAACCCCAATTGCTATTTGCATGGTTTTGATACTCATTTGGCCAGAGGCCATTACGCGGTCAGTCCGGATGGCGGTGTCTGCTCCATTTTTGAAATCGCCATAATCATTGGCATAATTGCTTAAAATTTGTAGGGCAATGGCGGTCATTAAACTAAGTATAAAACAAGCCCAGTGCAGATGTTTGAATTGAATGCCCGCAATAAGATTGCCGGTTAAAATACCAGCAATTGCCAAAGGCAAGGTGCGCAATCTAGCAGCTTGTATGTAAGGCTTTATAGACACGGTGTTCTACCTCCGTCAACGACAATATTGGTGCCTGTAATGTAGGCTGCAAATTCAGAACTTAAGAAGCAGGCTGCATAGGCAGGTTCTTCTGGTTTGCCAAATCTACCCATAGGGATTTCTGCAAGCATTTCGGTAGTAACTTGACTTGAATCCACCATTAATTTAGACGATTTGTTATTGATGATATTGCCTAAGCGTTCAGTCTCAGTAGCCCCTGGTAAAATGTTGTTGACGGTTATGCCGAAAGGGGCCAGTTCAGTGGCGATGGTTTTAGACCAATTACCAACGGCGCCTCTTATAGTATTGCTTACGCCAAGATTGTGCAAAGGCACTTTTACAGATGTTGAGATGATATTGATGATTCGACCAAAGGCATTCGCTTTCATGTGTTTAACAACAGCTTGGGTGATTTGCTGATTGTTGATCAAGTGCAATTCAAATGCTGAAAGGAATTGTTGAATTGGCGCGTCAATTGCAGGTCCTGCAGCTGGGCCTCCGGTGTTGTTGATCAGAATATCAATTGGCATTTGTTCAATCTGTTTGCAAACATTGGCAACAGAGTGAATATCATTAAAATCTGCCACTAAATATTGATGGGTTTGACCTTGTTGACTGTCTAATTCGGCACAGATGGTTTTGAGTTTTTCTTCGTTTCTTGCCAACAAAATAATATTGGCACCACTCAGGGCTAGTTGAGTTGCTATGGCTTTGCCAATCCCTTGGCTACTGCCACAAACTAAAGCTGTTCTACCTTTTAATTGAATTTGCACTCAGCAAATATAAGTTAAAAACCAAAAGACTGAATCACCATATTGTACTTTAAGAATGCAAGGTTTTTTGTATCATTGTATGATGTTTTTTAAGCGGTTCTTTTGGTGTGTATTGGCCTTTGGATTGGCTCAAGTTGTAAGGTCTCAAACCCCTCAATTACTAGCAGATGTGATTAAAGGCGACAAAGGTAGCAAGGTGCACGGGTTAACAACAGTTGGTAACACCTTGTTTTATGTGGCTGATGATGATAAAAATGGCATGGAATTGTGGGCCAATGATTTGCTTACACAAAACAGCCGTTTGGTAAAAGACATTTGTGAAGGCAATTGTTCATCCTTGCCGAATCAGATTTGTGCAGGCAATGGTTTGGTGTTTTTCACAGCCTATGAATCTGACAAAGGCACTGAATTATGGAAGTCAGATGGGACCGAAAAAGGGACTGTTAGAATTAAAGATATCAATCACGGGAAAACCAATTACAGTCCGAAGCAATTAACCTTTTCAAATGGCCTTTTGTATTTTTTGGCCAATGATGGTATTAATGGCGTCGAAGTATGGGTAAGCGATGGTACTGAGGCAGGTACGCATTTAATCAAAGATTTAAAGCCGGGAAATAACAAAGAAGAGCCTCAGCACTTAACGGCTGTTGCTGGTGGTGTAATATTCTCGATTAATGAGAACGGTCGTCAGTCACTTTATTTCAGCAACGGACAAGCTTTAGGCACAAAATTGTTGTTAGCTTATACAGACTTTATATCGGCAGTGTATAATCCTGAAACACGCGCCTATTTATTGTTGTCTGCAGATAAATCCTCAGCCAATGCTTTGATATGCTTTGCCGTTGATTTGAGTAATTTAACGGTTCTAAAATCAGATTGGACATTGCGTTTGAGTCAATCTAAATACGCTGGCTTATTGGTTCAAGGTCAACAAAATTATTTGTACTTAGATGATGCCTTGTATCAAATTCAATCAGAGCCTTCCAAACAGAGCAAAGGCTTAAGTATAGAAAAACGCGTCAGCCTAGGAAAAGGCATAAACATCGCTTCTGTGTCAGTTGAATCCAATGGATTGTATTTAAGTACGCTTCAAGCCAATGGTGTTGAACAAGTCATATACCTTGATAAAACCTTTCAAATAAAAGTTGTAGGGAAGGGCTCAGTATTTAAAGTGCTTGCTGATGGGCTGCTTATGCTAGAGTCACAGTCCAATATTCAGTTATACAATCAATTGAAAGTTCAAGATTTGAAATGGCAAAACAAGTTTATTGTTTCTGCTGCCATCATTGAAATAGTAGCCTACAAGCAACAATGGTATTTGGTTTATAAAGATGCTTACTATGGGCAAGAATTATTCAAGCTACAAGAACAGAATGCAACTTATCAATTGGCTTTGTACAAAAACATCAACCAAAAAGGAATAGGTTTTTCGCCTCAGTTAATCAGAGGGTTTCAAAAAGATCTATTGTGTTTTTCCGCCACTGATGATGCTATTGCTTTGTGGCGTTATGCCTCTGATAGCAAACAGTTTTATGAAGTAAAAACCATCTATTTGGCCAATGAGCAATTGTCTATGTCTGATTTGCAATTAGATTTTGCTTATGTGTATGAACAAAAACTTTATTTTACTGTGATCAATTATGCCACTAAATCTCTAGAGTTATGGGTGAGTGATGGTAATGCCTCCGGCACTTTTAAACTCAAACAATTTGTATATGCACAACCTTTAGCCAATGATCAACAGCTCATAGGTTACAAGCATTTGATATACTTTAACGCCAACGATGGGATTTCAGGACAAGAATTGTGGTGCACTGATGGCAGCATTAAAGGCACTAGATTGTTTAAAGATATTTCACCAGGTAAAAGTTCCTCATCACCCCAATGGATGACTGTATTTAAAGATGAATTGTATTTTGTAGCAGATAATTACAACAATGGCAATGAGCTATGGAAAACCAATGGTGTTCAGACGCTTATGCATAAAGATGTATACAACGGAGCGCATAGTTCAGACCCTATTGGGTTGATGGTTCATAATGATGCGCTGTATTTTGTGGCAGATGATGGTGAACATGGCCTTGAATTATGGTGCAGTAAAGGAGAGTCTTCAACCTGTGCTTTACTGGCTGACATTGCCAAAGGAGAAGAGGGTTCGCAACTTGAAATTTTAGGGGGTACTGATAAGTATTTGTATTTGAGTGCAACGGATGGTATACATGGAAGAGAATTGTGGGCCCTGGATTTAATTCAATTAAAGACTCAGTTAATTAAGGATATTTTGCCTGGGAAGGAAGATTCTGAAATCGCCTTTCCTATGGTGGTGAATAATGTCTTATTCTTTTTTGCTAATGATGGAAATCATGGAATAGAACTTTGGAGTAGTCAAGGTACAGAAAAGTCAACTAAGTTGATTAAAGACATTCAAAAAGGGCCTGTGTCATGTATACCAAGAGCAGTATTGGTTTGTAATAAAGGGGCTTATTTTGTGGCAAATATTGGGGTGAATCAACCAGAACTTTGGTGTATTGGAAACAATCATCAAATTAGTGCCATAACAGGCGCTTATTCTAATAGCAATGAATTGCCACCAATGCAGCTAACGTTTCATGAGCAATTGCTGTATTATGTGGTTGATCAGTATGAATTGGGAGCGGAAATTTGGTCTTTAAAATGACTTTAATTGAAGGCGATTAATTCATAGTGCCTCATGTTGTCATGGTGTTCTATCCTTAAATTCAGATAAGGTTGATCTAAAAAGTCTAAAACCAATTCTGGCCATTCAATCAAACATAGGTGACCACTGTCAAGGTATTCCAAAAAGCCTATTTCGTTAAGTTCTTGAACAGATTTGATGCGGTATAAATCGAAATGATAAACCGTTTGATTGGCCCAATGGTAGGTATTAACGAGGTTAAAAGTCGGACTATCAACAGCCTTTTGAAAGCCAAGTGTTTTTAAAAGCGTTTTTGACAAGGTGGTTTTGCCGCTTCCAACTTCACCCGTCAAACAAATAATTCTATAATGACTTAGGTAAGCTATAATTTTTTGAGCGACAGTTTCAATCTCTGTTTCAGCAAAACTGTCTTTGAAAACAAGTTTTGTTTCGCTCATGGTTTTTTATAATATTTTAGCGCTTCGGGTAACCATGCTTTTAACTCATTGATTCTGGTTTGATCACTAGGATGTGAACTTAACCATTGTGGTATTTGAGTGCCATTCGCTTTGCTCATACGTTCCCAAAACTCAATAGATTTTGATGGATCATATCCAGCTAAGGCCATAAAGACTAAACCAATCTTATCGGCTTCTGTTTCATGTTTTCTTGAGTATTTTAATAAGGTTAAACCACCTGCCGCTCCATATACCATTCCCAATACATCTTGAGTAGCCTGAGGGCTGCCTGATAAGGCAATAGATAAAATACTGCCTAAGCCATGAGCCTTCATTTCTTGGGTCATTCTTTCATTGCCATGTTTAGCTATGGCATGTGCTATTTCGTGCCCAATAACTACAGCTAAACCAGTTTCGTCTTGAGTCACTTTCATTAATCCAGTGTAAACTACTACTTTGCCTCCTGGCATACACCAGGCATTGATAGTACTGTCTTGAATGGTATTAAAATCCCATTTATAAGCACTTACCTCTGGATAGTATTTGCCATTGTCGTAGGTTTTGAAAAAGTTAGTAATGGCGATAGAAAGTTTTTGACCAACTAATTGTACCTGAGCTGCTTGTTGTTTGTTAGTGGTTATTTTATGAGTAGCAATAAATTGCCTGTACATTGAATCGCACATTTTTTGAAGAGCAGCTTCATTTTCCCAGGTGCTTTGTCTGCGGTGGGTAATGGGGACTCGATTACAACCAAATGCCATTGCTGCCAATAGCAAAAAAAACAATACTTGTTTCATGTTATGCCATTTCTATTTGTGCAGATAAGCCTTTGTCTAAAAGGGCTGTGCACAAGGGTTCTAACAAGGCATATTCTCCAGATTTGACAGCGCATTTACCTTTGGTGTGGACTATCCAAGCACATTGTTCTGCTTGGTAAACATCGTGTTTACAATACTCCACTAAACAATTAATAACATGATCAAAGGTATTGTGGTCATCGTTGTATAAAACCAATTGGAAATCTGCTGTTTCAATGGTTTTTTGTAAGGTATGTGATTGTCCTAATTCTTTCATAAATCTCATAAAGGAATTATTCTTGACGGTGTTTCTTTAGTAATTTGGCTTTGTTCTCTGTGCCTTCAACCAATCTAGCAATGTTTTTTTGGTGGGTTAAAATGACCATTATGGCAGCTGCTATTCCAAAAGCCACAAAAAGCGGTTCTTCATTTTTGTAAATCACTATTGCAAATAAAGGAAATGCAATAGCCGCTAACATGCTGCTTAATGATACATACCTCGTTGAAAATAAAACCACAATGAACAATAGCACACATGCTAACGCGGAAAGGTAATGAATGCCGATGATCATGCCTAACAGTGTTGCAATGCCTTTGCCACCTTTAAATTGGCAATAGATAGGGAAGATATGACCTAAAACAGATACTAAACCAAACAACAATTGAATGTTAACGTATCTAACAGATCCAGGATCTAAAAAATAGCAATAGCGCACTAAACTAGCCGCCGTTAAACCTTTTAAAACATCAATGATGAGTACCAAGCTTCCAGCTTTTTTGCCCAAAACTCTGAAGGTGTTTGTAGCACCAGAATTCCCGCTACCATGAGCTCTTATATCAACGCCATAAAAGGCTTTTCCTACCCATAAAGCGGTAGGCATTGAGCCTATCAAATAAGATAAAATGACGCCGATTAAAATGATGGTTATTTCCATGAAGTTTTAATTTGGTGTTTTTTAATAAATAGCAAATATACCACTTTTTTAAAAATAGGGCAAATTTGAGTTTAATGTTATGATTATCAGTTGTTTAATGCTTATTCGTCAGGGTCAGCGTCATTGCGTTTCAAGAAGTTGTCTTTAGCTTTTTCACTGCCCAATCGAATTAAGAATTGTTCATCGCTCATTTTAGTGGCTTCTGCAGTAATAGCAGTTACCAATTCCGCATTACTACTGGCAATCATCATATTGCCTCTCATGTATTCGAAGTACATCCAATCTCCGGCATCGGTCATTATGTATAGGTAGATTTTATCGCCACTTCGCTTTTTCTCAATGGCAATAGTTGTACTATAGTTTTTATTTACGATGATGCCGTTAAACAATGGCATGCTTAAAGACCCCGTTGAAATGAATTTTCTTCTGATGCGGTTAAAGGCTAAATCAATATCTGTAAACACAAATCCAGATTTAAACTCACCATCAGCAGGAACAACGCCATTAGATTCTAAAGACTTGATCATTTTGCCAGCGAGTTTTTCGTCTGAAATCAATTCAGCAATGCCCATTTTGACATCTGCGGTTTTTTGATTCGGTGCAGGGCTGCCAGCATTTTCAGCATTCAATACTTTAAGGATTTTGGCCTTGAGTTCCGCTGAAAAAGGGAAGTCTAACCACATGGTTAAGTTAAATCTGAAAGTGCTATCTGTAGCGGCATGAGTAGCAGTACCTGCTGATACGCAATGCACTTTTGGCGCTTGAATATTGAAATCAAATTTACCTTCAGCAAACACACTATGGTCCTTTTCATTGAACTGAATGTAGTTGCCTTTTAATCCATGGTTCATGAGTTTGTCTTCGTTGCCAATCATGAAAGCATCTTTGACATCGTCGTAATACATGATGCCTGTGTCAGATTGTAATTCAGGATCGCTATAACGGCGTTTTAAATCAAACATAATTGGATATACGTGATTGCTATCATTGGCAAAATATAAACCAATCGACAAGCGCTTATTGTCTTTATCTCTAGGGTTGTTAACATTGATTACTACGTGTTTAGGATCCACCACATCTCTGTATCTTAACCAAAGCGTTTCCATTTTCACAAATGAATGCATTGGTCTAACAAAGCCCATGAACTCAATTGGTCTGCTGGTACTGATGATTTTAAAGGTGCCTTTGAATCCAATTTTCTTATCGAGGTATAAGAGTTTGTTTTCCTCAATTCTGCCGTAACCAACTAAATGTTTGTCTGCATCTATTCTGATACTATCGACTATTAATGGCTGTTCTTTATTGTATTTATCAATGTAACGGTAATAGCCTGTAGCTGCTAAATTATTGCCTCCGTGAATAAAGGTTCTACAGTTTTTGATTTCATGGAACTTATCGTTTCTGTTGGCCTCAATTCTTGAACTATCTAATCTATCCATATAAGCCTTTTCACGAACGATTGCCTTACCTTCAAATGGAAACACTCTGCTGTCGGCAACGTCTATGTATGGGATTTTTTCCATGAAAAGGACGTTTTTGATTAAATCAAATTTGGCATAATGACATTCAAATTTTACACTGTCCTTGGCGTCTTGAGGTAAACCAGCAAACATAGGTTTGATTTGTCCCATAGCTACACCAGGCTTGATCTCCATGGTTTTTTTATTCATGTCCCAATGGTAATCATTCATGTTACTTGAATAATGGTTGTAAGGGAAGTGGGTATAGGCGCCTACATCATTGGTATTGAAATGGCCAATTCGAATGTCAAAATCCAAATTGCCTTTGACATTATTGCATTCGAATGCAAATTTGCTAGGATCAACCGCGAAAATTTGAATATTCGCAGCTGCAGCTTTACTTTGATTTCTGCCGAACACCATGTCTTGACTGCTGAAATGTGCTTCAGACCACATCAATTTGCCATTGCCATGTAAATCTTGAGGCGAAAGGGTAACTTGACCATCAAAATCATAGCCCATTTTAAAGATTTTCAAATTGCTGTCTAATTTCGTTTGAAGCATTTTGTCTTTCTTAGGATACCATTCCGTTTTAACATTGGCGGCTGTTACCAGTGGGTATTTGCCACTCTCTGGTAAATCAAAGCTGGTGCTTTGACCAGTGGTTAAGTCAGGTAAAAGCAAATACTCAGGAGATTTTGATGTGCTGGTTTCGTATTCAATTGTACCGCTGCCATAAAACCCTCTATTACTGAGGTTGATGGTAAGATCACCCTTGCCTTTGCCTTGATACATTGGTAAATTAACTTGGTCCACAAATCCTAAAGAGTAATCGGGTTGAATTCTTGCGACATTTTTGATATCAGGGAAAATACCATCAGATACCAATGTGCCATTAAAGCCAAAACCAGCAATGGTAAAATTGTCAAGGGAATCAATTACAAATGGGTCAACTTCAAATTTAAACTTATCGGCTTTGTAGGAGTGGTTGTGGGTAAGAGCTCTGTCGTAATTGATCTCTGATCCACGTTCTGCAATGAAAATTGGGTATTCTGCAAAATTCTTTAGCCCCGATTTGTTGTTGGATTTGTCTATTAAAATTCTACCATAAGTATTAGACAAAACACTTTCTACTTTTCTTAAGCTTTTGAGGTTTTCGTCTGGGTAATAAATCACCATGCTGTCCATGGTGGTATTGTTGATCTGAAAGCCTGAATAATCAAAATTGAAATCTTGAGAATAGAAATCAATTCTACCTGCTCTGATCATGCCGGAAAAATGCAAGTTCTTATTTTTCTTAATGATCAATCTTTGATCTTTAGGAAGTGATGTAACGTTTTGAGAGTCTGAGAAGGTGAATTTTCTTACCCCTTCCATTTTTAGTTCATGGGAATTGAAGTTGTAAGTGATGTTTGGCTTTGCCGCAATAATGCTTCCAAATCTCAATACATCGTAATCTTTACCTCCTGTATTGTTGGAGTTCCAATTGTACAGTTTGTCTCTAACATAAATGGAGTCATTTTTAGGGAAATAATAAATAAAGCCATCGTCTGCCATGTCCATGACTTGTTGCATTAAGAATTCTTTTTTAGAATTAATGCCAGCGGCATATTGGTTGAGATTGAAGGCTCTGGTACTGTTTTGACGGCAGTAGTAAAAGAGTTTTTCCAATGGGTTTTGCAATAAGGCGCCTTGTTGCTTTTCAAATAATAGTTTTTTGAAAAAGGTATTGGTTTCAACATAAGCAGCTTTTTCATTATTGATCATGTCAAAATCAATATAAGGGAGTTTTTGATCCCATATCAATTGATCGACATCAATTTCAACCCCGTGGTAATTATCTGAGAAAGGCATGCGCATTAGGCCCTCACTGCCTCGGGTTAAAATGAGTTTTTTATTACTGATATTGTAATTAAAGCCAATGTTAGGATGGGTAATGAAGCCTGTGTCAACTTTTAGTTTAATGGCAGCATGTTGGCTCATCACTTTGTTTGAATCCAGTCTGAATGCATCTGATTGTACTTCAATAAAGGGTTTGCCTTGGTACATTAAAATGATTTTAGCTTGGCCTTCTCCAAAGTTTTGAGAATTGGTTTTTGCCCCTTCTATGCTAAAACCGCCTTTGTAAACCGCCATGTCACCAACTATGCCTTTGATTTCAATACTGGGCTCAAAGCTGATGAATTTAGGAAAACCAGATTGTTTGATTTGATCTACAGAAACCGATTGAGAGATGCGTTCTTCGAGTGTTCCCCACAAAGGTGTTTGTGAAATTTTAGGATAAAACAATTTAGCAGAATCCAATTTAAAGCCTCCTGAATTGAAATTGATTTGGTGCTTGGTGAATTCAGCGTATACTTCAGCATCTGGTTTGCCAACGCGTTCCCAATTGATTTTACCTTTGCTGCCTATCCATATTTTTTTATCAGGATAATAAGCGCCAGCACAATTCATGATTTTAATTTTATCCAATTCAGCATCACAATGTAAATCGAGTGCATTGAAGCTAATAACCACTCTGTTTTTAATGTAATTGAATTCAAAATTGTTGTTGGAAGCATACCATCGTCTAGCGTCAGAGCGGTTAAAGGTGTTGTCTTTGAATAAGCCGTTGGCAGTTTCTAAAAAGGCTAGATATTCTTTAGGGTTTTTATCGAGTAAGGTTTTACTGATGCTTTGCCATTGCTTTAAGAGTTTTTCATTCAAAGCTTTTTGATAGTACAAATCCAAGTTGCTAACCAATAACTCAAAATAGGGTTCGCGCGGGAGCTGTTTGTACATCATGTTGTTACTGATTTGAACAATAAACAACTTCTGCTCTTCAGTCACCTTTCCACTTTTCCATACTTTGATGAAATTATCTGTAGCTTTTAGAATATCTGATTTTTTAGAGGCAGACATAAATGTCTTGAACTCCTCAATGAAAACAGCAGGTTCTGAACTAAAGCTGGTTTGAGCTTTAAGACTTATTGAACCAATCAATAAAAATAAAAATATTAGGTGCTTAAACATATTTGTTGCAAATTAGCGAACTAATCTTAGAACTATTACACAAGATTTATACCATTCTGATAATATAAAACGGTAATAAACAAACTACATTTAAATGAAGTTAGACTATTTAAATCATTCAAAATTCAAAAATTATCTTCTAGATTTTAATCAAAAACTTGAATCACTTGAAGGCATCTCTTTGACTCTAAAATCATATAATAGGTTTTTGAAAGACCATAATTATTTGTTTTACATTTCAAGCGAAGATGGCAATAAAATCCCTGTGATTCCAATTGATTTTTATTTGAAAGAAGTAGGAAGTAATAAGCAATATTTTTTCAAATATCATTTGTTTAATGAAACTTTTGAAGTGCAAGCTAATAAATCATTTACTGTTAAAAAACCGAATGATAAATTATGGGATAAACTTGTGACTAAGTATTTTAATTTAATCAATGCATCTTTTCAAGAATCAAATAATTTAAATAAGACTAATGAATCAGAAAACAAAAATGATTATTATGATTTAAATGATGAAAAAACATTTTTAAATAATTTCAAACCTACTAATATTTCATCAATAAAAAGAATTGGTGATTTTTTAAAAGTGTTTATTAGCGCTCTTTTGTTTGGACTTATCATATTTTTATTAACCTCATTTTATAACATCATTCCAAGACCCAAAATAATATTTGAGAATATTGAATTAGCTGAAACCATTTTAGAGATTGTTTTTGGATTTTATGTAGTCATTATTTACAAAACTATGCATATGAAAACACAATTCATTTGGATGTCTTTGTCTTATTTGAAACTACATTATTTTGTTATGATAAATTTAATTTGGTTTTTTTTAGTTTTAGTGGCTTATTACAATTGTTCAATAATGGCATTGAGATTTGATTTGTATGGATTAGGAATGCCTGATTTGCCAATGATTTATTATGTAATTTTTATTGTTTTGTCTATAGTTGAATTTGATATTATTAGAATTAATTCAAAACATATTTGGTGGAGATACAGAATAGTTTGTTTTTATGAATTAGAATTTATCTTAAGTCTTTTTAATTTGAATATTAAAGGGAAAGAAAATTATAATCAATGGATACAAAAACACAAACTTAATGTATACGAAATTACCTTTTTAGATAAAGTAATGACTCAGTTTAGTAAAATCAAATTTGTTAAATATGATATCATGACTATGGCTGAATATTTTATTACTCAAGATAGTAATTTAAATAGTCCATATCCAACATCAAGTATTATTCAGAAAATACATAATGTTTACTCTAAAATCAAAGAATCAATTAGTTAAAAATCGCCGTAAACATCGGTCAATGCTTCATATCCTGTTTCTGTGATCAGAATGGTGTGCTCGAATTGAGCAGAGAGTTTGCCATCAATGGTTCTAGCAGTCCAGCCATCGCGTCTGTCAACTTTGCACCTGGCTTTACCAGCATTGATCATAGGCTCTATGGTGAAGGTCATGCCCGGTCTTAATAGTATGCCAGAATCCTTTTTGGCCACATGATCCACTTGAGGGTCTTCATGGAAGCGAAGGCCTACGCCATGTCCACAAAATTCAAACACGACACTGTATCCATGCTTTACAGCATGTTGGTTAATCACATAGCCAATATTGCCTAAATGATTGCCTGGTTTGCATTCCTCCATGGCCAGTCTCAAACACTCCTTAGTCACTTGAATCAATTGTTTAGCATATGCACTAACATTGCCCACTTCGTACATTTTACAGGTGTCGCCATAATAACCATTTAAGATGGTGGTTACATCAATGTTGACGATGTCTCCATCTTTTATGATGTACTCATTTGGAACACCATGGCAAACCACATCATTTGGAGAAATACAACTGGCATGTTTATAGCCTCTGTAGCCTTTAGTAGCTGGAGTAGCACCATGTTCTATTACAAATTGATCGATTTTTTGATCCAATTCTGCTGTGCTAATGCCAGGCTGTACAAATGGTTCAATGTATTTTAAAGTTTCAGCAGCCAATTGGGCACTTTTGCGTATGCCCTCAATTTGCTCTTGGGTTTTGATGATGATGGCCATTATCGTTTGATTAAATGTAATTGTCTTTGTAAATCATTAAAATAAGCAGGGGAGTGGAGTAATCGACTACCATACCAACTAAACAATTCACCATCGACTAATAATATTGGAATATTGGGTAAAAGCGTTTGTAATTCAGCGATGTGTTTATCTTTAAAAGGATAGGGCTCCGAAGACAAAAGCAATACATCAATCGCTAAATCTTTTATAGTTTCAGAACTGATTTCAGGGTATCTGTTATTGTCAATTACATGGTCAAATCCGGCCAAAGACAACATGTGGTGTATAAAGGTGTCTTTGCCTATGCTCATGTATGGGTTTCTCCAAATCAAGTATAAGCATCTATAACGGTGCCTGATTTTGATCTCAGCAAAGGCTTTTTGAATAGCTTGTTGAAGATTCAAAGCCGATTGGGTAACTCCATGAATATGGCCTAATTCTAATATTAATCTATAACATTCCTTTAAATTACTGATTGAACTGACCCAAACCGGAAATTGCTCTTCAAGGGCTTGTACCATTTCAAGCGTATTTTCCTCCTGATTGCAAATGATAAGATCTGGTCTCAAGTCTTCAATGGCTTGCATGCGCACCTTTTTTGTGCCCCCAACTTTAGGTAAACTTTTAATGGCTTTATCTGGGTGTATACAAAAAACTGTAACACCAACCACTAAATGGCCCAGTCCAATTTCAAAAAGAAGTTCAGTAATAGATGGCACCAAACAGACAATACGTTCTATTGGTTGATTAATCTTGACATTTCTGCCAATCATATCGACCGTTGAAACTGTATTTGGCATTTGGGCTTATAAGTTGCCTCTTAAGGCTTGCTCGCGTTCAATGGCCTCAAATAAGGCTTTAAAGTTTCCTTTTCCAAAAGATTTAGCGCCTTTTCTTTGAATGATTTCATAAAACATGGTAGGTCTGTCTTCTACAGGTTTTGTAAACAATTGCAATAAATAGCCTTCATCGTCTCTGTCTACTAATATACCAAGTTCTTTTAAAGGTTCTATGTCTTCTTCAATAGGGCCAACTCTGTCGAGTAAGTCATCATAGTATGTGTTTGGCACTTTCAAGAATTCAACGCCTCTTGCCATTAATTGTCTAACGGTAGAAACGATATCATTAGTAGCAATTGCAATGTGTTGAGTGCCTTCACCTTCATAAAAGTCAAGAAATTCTTCAACCTGAGATTTTCTTTTTCCTTCTGCAGGTTCATTGATAGGGAATTTAACAAAACCACTACCACTGCTCATTACCTTACTCATAAGGGCAGAGTATTCTGTAGAAATGTCTTTGTCGTCAAATGATAAGATATTCTTAAAGCCTAAAACATTTTCGTAATAAGCGACCCAAGTATTCATTTGGTTCCAACCCACATTACCAACGCAATGGTCTACATATAATAAACCAGTAGGTTCAGGATTGTATGTACTTTCCCATTTTTGGAAACCTGGCATAAATACGCCATTGTAGTTTTTGCGTTCTATGAACATGTGCACGACATCGCCGTATGTGTGGATGCCACTCATTTTAACTTCGCCATGAGCATCTGTTAAAGTGCATGGTTCTAAATAAGGTTTTGCGCCTCTAGAAGTTGTTTGTTGAAAGGCATCGTAGGCATCATCAACCATTAAGGCAAGGGTTTTTACACCATCGCCATGTTTTAAATGGTGCTTAGCAATATCCGAATCAGAACTCAATGGAGAGGTAAGGATCAATCTCATTTTGTTTTGAACCAAAACGTAACTAGCTCTGTCTTTAACGCCAGTTTCCGGACCTGAGTAGGCTAAACTCTGAAATCCAAATGCCGTTTTGTAAAAATGTGCGGCCTGTTTGGCATTGCCAACGTACAACTCAATGTAGTCCGTGCCATGCAATGGCAAAAAATCAGTGTTTGACATGACTATTAATAATATTTGTAACGGAAGTCTTCAACTTTGAATACTTTTTTCATGCCCTCGTAAACAGCATTGTATACTTGTTGTTTCTTTTGATCAAACATAGCCAATTTTCTGTTGTCTAAATCTTTAGGCGCTTCAGGTTTAGTAACACCTTCAACTAATAGTATACTTACACCGTCATTGCTTACAATTGGTTTGCTCATTACATTTGGTTTAAGACCACAAACGTAACCTACCAATTTCATGTCATTGCCAGCAAACTGAACATTATTTGAAAAGAAGTTAATGTTATAGAAAGGTTGAACCGCAGATTGAACCTTTGTGGCAATTTCATCAAGTGTTTTACTTGAATTGGCTGCATCTTCTAATTTCTTTTTAAGCATTTCTGCTTTTTTGTCGTTGATTACTAAACGAGTTACTTTTTCTCTAACATCCTCAACTTCGGCTGTGCCTTCTTCTCTGATTTTAACTAATTGAGCAACAATTAGGTTATTGTCAGTTGAAATAACATCAGAAATGTCATTTAACGCTCTTTTTTCATTGTATACCCATCTGATCACTTCAAGGGTGCCAGGAATACCTGTCATAGTTCTATCTTCTTCTTTGAGATTGTTTGCAACACTTTTAGCTAAACCGAATTTTTTAGCAGCATTTTCAAAAGCTTCTTTAGACTCTGTGTTGAGTGCATTGCGAAACTCACTAGCTTTTTTGTAGGCTTCGTCTTGAGTAGATTGTAATGCTTCAATTGGCTTTCTAAGTTCAGCTACTTGAATCAATTCAGAAGATTTTGGTTCAATTAACTTAATGAGTGTTAAACCATATAAAGATTTTACTACAGTTGATTGACCAGCACTTAAAGTTTTGATGGCTTTGTTAATTTCTTCTGATTGGGTGCCTTCTCTCATCCAACCTAAATCTTGAGCGTAAACCACTTCACCTGTATTCATTTTAGAATTGAAAAAGTCTAAAGAATTAGCAGCACTATTTGAGGCAATACCTAATTGTTTACCAGCGGCCATAGCAGCTAAAGTGTCTTTAGCTGTGTTGCCTTTAACCGGTAAGTCAACTTTAATGGCATGAAAATAAGATACTGAGTCAGTTTTTTTGTTGGTGACTTTGAATAAGCTAAATCCACCATCATAATAGAAAGGGCCTAATACACTGTCTTTAGCACTGTTAAATAATTTACTTTCAAATTCTTTTCTGAATGAGCCATGAGATTGAAAATTACCGCTGTATGCTTGAGTGCTGTTTAAAGAGATATAAGCTGAGTCATCTTCAGTAGTTGCAAATTCATTTCTTGATGCCAATAAGTCCTCTTTAATTTTGAGGGTGTCTTGTGAAGACGGCGCAACATTGATTAGGATGTAATTAAGGTCTCTTGAAGCTTTTTGTTCAAATTCATCTTTATGAGAGTTGATGTAATCTTTCAATTCATCATCGCTGGTTTTTATTGATTTGTCTTCAATGGAAGCAAAATTGAGCGTTACTGATTTGCCGTTATAATTTGTTGTGCTATTATAGTATTCATTTTCAGCATCCAAAGAAGTGCCGTAAATTGATTTGGTCAAAAGAGAGTTGTATTTTCTGTTTTGTACTTCAAGTACTACTTGTTGAATGATCATTTCAAATTGCTCCATAACCTTAGGGTCTTTCTTAGCCATTTGGTTTTTAAAATTCAAAACATTTGATGGAGAAAATACACCATCTCTGCTGAAATATTGTTTAATGGTTGGATGGGCATTCTCTGAATATAAAAGTTCTCCAGCTTCTTTGACGGTTACATCAATACCTAATTTATTAAATTCTTTGTCGATGATTAATGATTGAATGAATTGATTCCAAGCGTAATTAGAAGCTTGTGTTCGAGTTTCTTCAGTCTCTACAGTGCCATTAGCACTCATTTGAGATAATAATTGCTTGTATCTGCTGTCAAATTCAATGATTGATATGTCAGTACCATTGATTTCTCCGACATTTTCACCAGAACTCAAGCCATATTTGTTATTGCTTGAAAAGTAATCACTGATGATGAATAGTGCCAATGACACCAGTACTAAAAACAGTACCCAAGTGGAGTTGCGAAGTTTGCTTAAAACGGCCATATTTGAATTTTAAAAAGAACCGCAAAATAATACTTTTATACCCTAAAAATCAAATGATTGGTAAAAAAAGGCGCAAACCATTGCAAGAGTAGTGGTCATTTTTGCGGCATGCACGACATTGAACCTCACTACCACTGGTTGCACTTGTATACTTCTGAAGAAGATGAGTATTCTCCCTTTTTTGAACAAGAACACAGTGAGTTTGAGTTCAGTCAAACTGTTTATAATTATTTGATTCATCCACAATGGGATAGCTTTGGGTCACCAACATTGTACCTGAAAATATTATTTGTTGACTACGAGGCTGAAAGTGCTATTATTGAACTCATTGGTGAATGGAATGATGTCATTCAAAATGATGTCATGGTCTTGAAACGTTCAATTATCGAACCGATGATAGATAAGGGGATTCAAAAGTTTGTTTTTTTAGGCGATAATTTGCTCAATTTCCATGCAGCAGAGGACGCATACTACGAAGAATGGTATAATGAGCTAGAAGAGGGGTGGATAGCATTTGTCAATTTTAGGCCACATGTTTTGGAGGAGATTAAAACCTATAAAATAGATTATTTTCTAAATTTTGGTGGGGAATTAGATGCTGTTTATTGGCGAAAATTATCGCCTCAGCAATTGTTAGACAAAGTAGGGCAAATAATTGAAAGGCGTTTGTCTTAAAACTGCCATATTTCTGTTTATATATTATATATGTTGAAACAAATTTTATATTTGTCGAATATGCATTTGTTCAATTTTAAATCAATTTTCATCGCATTTTTATTTTTGCTGGTTTTAACCAGTGCTGTAATGTTTCAAGGTGGCCCAGGAGCAGGTAATTCCAATGCGCCGGGCGATGCAAATTGTACATCCTGTCATACGAGTTCCATTATTACTAGCAATAATTCAAACCTTAACAATATTCGTCTAAAGGGTAATTTTACTGGCAGTGGTTATATACCTGATTCTACCTATTCAATGGAATTAACCTTTAAACAAACTGGTAAGGTAAAATATGGTTTTCAAATAACTGCTTTAGATAAATCAGGGAATCCTGCAGGATCATTCATTAATATGAATACCAGAACCAGCAGAGTTACTCGCTTGTACAACTCTAAAATTAGAGAGTATATTCAACACACTTCTACAGGTACTTCAACTGTTGGAACAGATAGTACTAGATGGGTGTTTAATTGGAAAGCGCCTGCGAATAATATCGGTAATATTACTTTTTACATGGTAGTAATGGCCGCCAATAACAATGGTACTGATGATAATGGTGATATTGTTTATGCCAAAACAGTTGTGGTAACGCCTTCTAGTTTGTTGCCAAATGCAATAGCTGCTAGCAATGATACACTTACATGCTCAGGATACAATGTCCAACTCAATGGTAGTGGAACTAATTCACCCACCTCTTATAATTGGACTATAATTGGCGGAAATCCAAGTACAAGCACCTTGCAAAATCCATTAATAACGTTTGCTAACCCAGGTGCAAAAATGGCGATTTTGACTGTAAGAAATAACAAAGGAGTTAGTTTTCCAGACACCTTGAATTTTGTGGTCAATCAATCTCCTAATGCAAGTATTTTAAACGGGAGTGCTGGATCAGTTTGCAAAGGGGATTCTTTGAATTTATCTGCTGCTTTTGTGTCAGGGGCTAGCTATTTGTGGTTGCATAATGGCAAATCTCAAAGAAGTGTATTTGTAAAAGATACAGGTTCATACAGAGTTAAAGTCAGTAATGTTTCTACTCAATGCTCTACTGTGAGTTCTCCTTTCAAACTTGGTATTTACCCTTCTCCAAACATAACTTTAACAAGCATTTCCTCCAAAGATTCATTTTGTAATCAAATAAATGAAGTGATAACAGCTAATGGAGCCAATATTGATAGCGTATTGTGGTATGTGAATGGAAAGTTAAGTTTCAGGACAAAATCCTTAAGCCTGCCCTTGTTTTCAAATAGCTCTGTGACAGTGTCTGCTATTGCTAAATCTGTCAACAATTGCAAGTCAAGCATGTCTAATCAACTCAATTTGATTGTGGTGCCAAGAGTATATCCAAAGTCTATTGTCATTCAAAAGACGACTTCAAGTATTGCTATTAAATGGCGCAACTCAAGTACTGTAAAATCTGTTTTTTACAGCACAGATAATCTTAATTATAATCCTTGTACTACTGATTCAACCCTTGATTTAAATGGTTTAAATGCTAATACTTTGTACAGAATTACTTTAAGGACTTTTCAACAAGGCCCTTGTACACAAACAGATTCAGTCCTTACTATAAGAACAAATTTGTGTTCTAATTTGTCGTACAATTTGACTTATAAAGCCAGGGTTTGTAAGGCCAGTGCTATTGATGTCATTGCTCAACAATTAAAAGGTAAATACTACAGCATTTCTTGGAATAATGGCCCATTCAATCAAGATACCGTCTACACTCAATTGGCGAATCAAAATGATTCTATACGATTTGAACTTAAAGATAGCAGCAGTTTGAATTGTCCAAACATCGTAGAATATGTTAAATATTCAGTTGACACCTTATTGGACGGCCAAAACTTTGTCTCAAAATCAGTGCTTTCTTGTGATTCAAGTTTTCAATTGAATTTGCCTTTCGCGTATGATTCATGTGTTTATTATTTGAATAACCAAGTGCTGCATAGAGGCGGAAATCAGTATATGTTCAAGCAGCTTAATTCAGGGGCTCAAATTAAAGTAATGGCCTACAACCAAACTTGTGTTAAAACCTACGCGTCATGGAATTATCAACCATACCCGGCAGTAAATCCAAGTATATCAATCGTGAAAAATTGGAAATTCTATGATTTTAGCTCAGATACAAGCAATGCCGTTCAGCATCAATGGCGTATCAATGGGGTCATAGTATCTACAAACAATGCGTTTACCTATAACATGACACCCTATATCGGCGACACATTGCTAATAGCTCACAAAGTCATTAGTCGATTCGGATGTGTGGATTCAAGCACAGTGAAATGCATTGTGAATGATTTCACTCAGCTATTTAACAATGCCTTAAGTCAAATTGTAGTTTATCCCAATCCAGTTACAGATCAATTAAGCATTAATGGTTTGCCAGAGCCAATGGCCATATCATTGATCAGTGCTCACGGCCAAACAATAGGGGTGTGGAAAGTTGCTAATAGCCAATATCAAATTGATTGTAGTGCTTATCAGCCAGGGATGTATTTGTTGAGGTTTGAAAATGCATCAGGTGCATTAATGCAACGCGTTATTCAGATTCAATAATTGGTTTCAGAAATTCCAATGTATTGATATTATCTGCATAGTCCCACAAGGCAGGCATTTGGCTATGACCAAATGGGATGACTGCTGTGTTTAGTTTAAGATGACTAACAACGCATTGGATATTCTCTTGCTCATGTTCTAAATAATTGTTTACCTCTAATTCTGATTCGTAATAATGGTAGTTGAGGGTAGCAATTGGGGCGTGTAATGCTCGTTTTTCTTGAAACAACATAAAGCCATTATCGTAATGTTTGTCTAAATTCATCAATAAAATCGACTTATGATACATGTAATTGTTGTAGTACTTGTGGTGGTGAACATGTTGCATGTATTTATCATAGGCCATATACAAGGGCTCTAATGCGATTGATTTGGGTAAAAGCAAATGCGTTACATTTCTGCAGCCCAAGCCAAAGTAGCTGTATATATCATCAGCTAATCCAAGAAGTTCTTGTTCGGTTTCTTTGCCAGAAAGGACTGCCACTGATGTTCTGCCTTTGCGGATAAGTCGGGCTTTGTCTTTAAAATAATAGTCAAAGTATCTAGAGCTATTGTTGCTGCCAGTGGCAATTAATCCATCGATTTGGTGTAAGTCTTGATCGGTTTGAATACGTCCTTTTAATTCTGGCATTGAGTTGCATAAACAGTCAATGGCATATTTCATGAGGATTTCATCATGAGATGATAGTTTTATCTTTAATCTAAAGCCTAGGGCTAATCCACACAACAAATCATGTAATCCAACAAATGGGATATTGCCTGCCATAATAATCCCTAAAGTCTTTTCATGTTTTTGGTATGGGTAATCGTTTAACCAAGTTGAAATGTTATTAGCATTGAGTACTTTATGCCAATTTTGGGCAGCTAATTGAATGAACTCTGAAGTAAACCATTGGTTGTGGATATTGGCCTTATGAATAATCTCTTCAGGTAGCTCTGCCAAAGATTTGCCCAAGTCTAAAAAGGCTGTTTGTATGTTATTTGATGCTTGCACGTGTTGGCAAAAATAAGTCATTAAAAGTAAATCTACCTTGGCGCTAATCATTTTAAAATTCATTAAAATGAGTTAGGTTTGTAAG
>Ga0255135_1000026_pt1 | contig 31948 bp, 28 predicted proteins | sample Law_Atlam_RepA_8_FD_188552 | JGI IMG/M metagenome (GOLD analysis project Ga0255135, IMG submission 188552) | Freshwater microbial communities from St. Lawrence River, New York, United States - Law_Atlam_RepA_8d | ecosystem: Environmental > Aquatic > Freshwater > River | place: USA: New York...
CTAAACGTTTCTGGAAACTTTGTTTGGCCTGTTTACTGTTCTTTAGCAGTTTTACCATGGTCTTACCCGATTTGCCCCAATGGCTAAAAAGCATTGGCGGGGCAGGTTATGAATGGTTGATTATTCCTTCATTTGCTTTTATAGCACTGCTTTTAAGACCCATAAGTGGTAAACTAGCGGATCAAAAAGGAAGGGTAGTTGTTATGGTTATAGGGGCTGTTGCAGCAACTTTAGCCTCAAGTTTGTATTTGGTTTTGCCATTTGTAGCGCTCTTTTTTATGATTAGAGGCTTACATGGTTTTTGTGCTGGGTTTTCACCAACAGGATTTACCGCTTATGCTGATGATATTGTGCCACTTGAAAAAAGAGGTGAGGCTATGGGGATAATTGGCATCTGTAATAATGTTGGCAATGCTATTGGTTGGTTAATGGGCAGTTATATCACTGAAGCCTATGGCCTGCAAACCATGTTTGTATGCTCTGCTGTTTTGGGCATTTCTGCCACTATGATGTTTTGGAGTCTACCCGAAACCTTAAAACAAAAAAAAGCCTTTAAATTCAGTGAATTAACCTTTAATCCAAAGTCACTATTAGAGTTTAATGTGTATTTGCCAGCAATCATTATGTTGTTAACGGCTTATGCCTCAGGTAGTATTTTGGCCTTAATTGCAGATTATACCAAAAGTGTTGGCATTCATAATAAAGGGATGTACATGGCGGTTTACATTGCTTCGTCTTTGGTGATACGATTTATGGCAGGCCGCTGGAGTGACCGTTTTGGTAGGCAGCGAATAGCCTCATACGGTGTGTATGCCCTAGCACTCAGTATGTTTTTATTGGTCTTTTCGGAATGGTCTATTACCTATTATTTGTCTTCAGTTTGCTTTGGGCTTGGATTTGGATTAATCTCACCGGCTTTGTTTGCATGGGCAGCTGATTTGTCAAGACCAGGCTTAAAAGGAAAGGCATTTGGTACCTTGTATATTTTTTTAGAGTTGGGTATCATTTTAGGCTCAGGGATATCTGGGTGGCTTTACAATAATTTGAATCACGAATTTTCCTTAGCATTTATTTTAGCTGGTTGTATGGCATTGATCAGTCATTTAATGATGATTTTGCTGCCTGTTAAAAAAATAACTCCTTAATTTATTTAACTTTACGGGATATTAAAATAAATCCCTAGGTATTCTTCTGAAAGATATTTTAATTTGATTTAAAATATTAAATTATGAATATCGAAAGCATTCTATCTGAGTTTGAAGCCTCAATGGGCTTAGTTTTAGACAATTTAAAGCAGGAAAAAGTAGGGGAGCGCTATCTTTTGTTCAAAGACCAGCTCAAAAAAACTATATTTAATATTATCGATAAACACAATCTAGATCTACAAAATCCAGATAAATCTCAAGCGTTTTTGGACCAATTGAGACCCAATATTGAGGCTTACCTGGAAAGATTGTATACACTTTAAAGGCTTTCAATAGGCATGTTTGGGCAATGTCGCCTATTGCTGACAATATTGCTTAAAAGCGGATCATTTATGGTATTAAGTCTCATTCAACATATTATTTAAAAATCTATAAATCAATGTATTATGAAATAAACCTAAGTTAAAGGTTTATGTATGACATTTTGTGCAATTGCCCTTAACTGGGGGGCAAACAACCCAATATTGACTCAATTTTAGGGGTAAATAGTGGCCACAAGTGATTTAATGTGCTTGTAATCAACATGTTATAATATTTTTACATTTGTAAACAAGTTTATTTACAAATGTAAAAAATGGATTTTACATTTGTAAAGGGCTAAAAAAGCCCTTTAAGTAGTCTTAAACAAATATTGTAATATGTTAGAAATCAGAATATTAGAGGTATTTAAGCAGTCTGAGTTAAGCCGAGCTGAATTCGCCCAAGCCTTGGGGATTTCCAATGCAGTCCTATCGCATATAAGCTCAGGCAGAAATAAGCCAAGTTTAGATTTGGTCTTAGCGCTATTAAATAAATTTCCAGAAATTCATCCCGAGTGGTTGCTTTTGGGCAATGGCCCTATGCTCCGAAAAGATCTTCAATCGGAATGGCAAAAGCAACAAGATGAGATATTAATAAAGGTAAAAGACATTCAATTGAATGCCAAAAAGCTGAATCAGGGTATAGATGCCCTAAATGATCTGCTAATTACAGATTAAAACAAAGTCGTTTGTTTAACATTAAAGATATGAGCGTAAAATAAATCGCTTAACATCTTTTGTGATTTAGATAGATGGTCTTTATCTACACTATAAATCACACTGGTTTTGTGGTTGGTGCCTTTGATCAACTGTGCATTTCTAAGTTCGCTTAAGTGCTGAGAAACAGTTGATTGGCTTAATGGTAATTTATCTACGATTTCTTGGCATGTTTGATCGTTTTTTGCCAATAAAATCTTGATTATTTTAATTCTTGCTGGGTGTCCAAGTGCTTTACAAACCGAACTTAAATCAATTTCAGATGGTTCAAACAGTGCCTTTTTACTCATTGCCATAGGGGGGCAAAGATAAGACAGATTTAATAACTTGCAAGGCGTTTCATTCAAAAAATAAAATAAAGTAAATAATGCTCTAATGGCTGCGTTTGAGTTTCCATCTTTTATGGCTCCAGAGCCATGTTTCAGGTTGCTCAATTATTTTTTGCTCTAAGTACTCAGTATGCAAAGCTGTAATTTGAGCAGCTTCATAATTGTTGTTTCTTGGATCAGCAATTAAATGCGAATGGCAAACATAATGACCTCGTTTAACTTTGGTCATATCTGTAAAATAAACCGGCAATTTGAATTTGAGCGCTAATTTTTCGGCGCCAGGTAATACGGCAGTCAATTGGTTTAGGAAGGGCACCCAATAACTTGAATCAGCATCTGATGGGGATTGATCACTCAACAAAATGAGTAAATAAGGTGTTTTTTGTTGCAATAAGTATTTACCAATTTGAGCCATTGGAATGTGGGTTAATCCAAATTCCGTTCTAACTTTTAACATGGTTTCATCAAATACTTGGTCGCTAAGTGGTTTGTATACGCCAATCAATCGGTTTTTGAAATAAAATGGACTTGCTCTACAAGCCCATTCCCAATTACCCTTGTGCCCCATTACGATGATGGCACTTTGTTCTTGTTCCCAAAGTTGGTCAAAAATGGAGAGATCATTAATAACAAGACGTTTTTTGAAAGCCCTCTCAGACATTCTAAACCCTTTAACTGTTTCAATGATCAAATCACATAAGTGTTTATAGTAGGCCTTTTCAATGGCTAATCTTTTTTCAGGACTATAATTAGGAAAGGCTGAAACCAAGTTGGTCCTTACAACTTTTCTCCTGTATTTGATTAATTTGTAAAGTACGATGTAGAAAAAATCCGAAATCAGATACAAAATTGGCAAAGGCACCAAAGCGATGCTGTACAATACAAATACCCCTAATTGGCTTTGCCAGCGCTTTTTCATTTACTTGATGTATCTAAAGTCATGCCCAGCTTTTAATTGGGTCACAAATGCATACATCAAATCGATGACCTCTTGTAAGTCTTTTTTGTGTATGGTTTCTACAGTGGTATGCATATACTTAAGCGGAAGAGAAATCAAGGCTGATGGCACACCTTCGCCACTGTAGGCAAAACTGTCGGTATCAGTACCTGTGCTTCTGCTGACAGCAGCTCTTTGAAAGGCGATTTTTTGTTTTTCTGCTACTTGAATCACCATTTTCAATACATTATTTTGAACCGCTGGACCATAGGTTAATACAGGTCCTTTGCCGCATTTTTGATCGCCCTGTTTCTTTTTATCGTATAAAGGCGAATGTGTGTCATGGCAAACATCAGTGATAATGGCCACGTCAGGTTTGATTCTGCGAGAGATCATTTCTGCACCTCTTAAACCTATTTCTTCCTGAACAGCATTTACAATGTACAAACTGAATGGCAACTTCTTTTTGTTCTCTTTGATTTTACGAGCTACTTCTGCAATCATAAAACCACCAATTCTGTTGTCTAAGGCTCTACCAGTATAAAAATGCTCGTGCAATTCCATTAACTCATCTTCAAAAACAGCTACGCTGCCAACATGGATGCCAAGTTGTTCAACTTCTTTCTTAGAAGCGCATCCCACATCAATAAAGATGTTGTCCATGCTTGGAACAATATCCTTTTCTCCACTTCTAACGTGAATGGCTGGCCAACCAAAAATCCCTTTAACAGGGCCTTTTTCAGTTAATACATTGACACGCATTGAAGGGGCAATCATATGATCAGACCCTCCGTTTCTGGTTACATATAAATAGCCATCTTCGCTGATGTATTTCACAAACCAAGAGATTTCATCGGCATGGGCCTCAATGACTACCTTGTATTTTTGTCCAGGATTAATAATTGCCGCAACAGATCCGTAGGCATCTGTAATATAATCATCACAGAAGGCTTTCATATAATCTAGCCAAATCTTCTGACCAGACACCTCAAAACCAGTCGGAGAGGTGTTGTTCAAATAATTATATAAAAAGGCTTTACTTTTTTTGTCCATGAGCTCAGCGCGTTAAATTAGCAAATTAGAAGGGAAGGTCGTCAGAGAAAGATTCTTGAGAAAACTCAGTGTTGGTATTAAGGCTTGGAGCCTCTTGACTGAAGTTTTCTTGGCTTGAAGCAGCACCTTCGATTTTCCAAAAACGCACATCGGTGTACCAACGGCCGTTGTATTCTCTGCTTTCAATATTAATAGAAAGTTTAACTTCATCGTTGATATTGTAACGGTTTAAGTCATCCACTTTTTCAGACCAAGCAGATACACATACTTTTTTTGGGTATTTGTCTATGGTTTCAATAATGAAATCTTGTTTTTTCCATGTGCCTTTAGCGCTGTTGCCTTCTTGAAGGCCAAGTTTTTGAATGATTCTACCAGAAATTTCCATGAGTATATAATAAGTAGTACAAATATACTTCATAGGAATTTGTCTTATGCAAAGGCCTGCAACAATTAATCAATGAGTTTTCAACTGTTTTATACCTGGTCAATTCAGTTTAAAAGACCTAAATTGCAAATTCATTCAATGACACCGACACGCCAAGAAATCATTGCAGTTTGCCAAGCATTATTAGATGAGAAATCTGCCACATTGATGGCCTCATATAAATGGTTAAGCGATTCTGCCAATGTAGAACAAAAAAGTACGGCTGGCGATAAACACGATACCGCTAAAGCCATGGTGCATTTAGAGCAAGAAAAATTAGGTCAGCAATTAGCGTTATTGAATCAACAAAAGCAATTGTTGAATCAGATCAAAAGTAAAACCTTCAATTCCACTCAAGCCAAAATTGAATTGGGCAGTATATTACATACCCAAAATGGCTTGCTGTTTATTTCAACTTATTTACCCAGTTTCACTTGTCAAGGCATTTCTGTTCAACCCATTTCTTTACAGTCGCCTTTGATTCAATCCTTTGTAAAACAATTCCCAAAACCAGTCATTGTCTTTCAAGATAAGACTTATGAATGGACACATATTGATTAATAACTTTTTGATTATTAATATATTAAGATATGCGCTTTTGTCTTATAATTAATATTATGTTAACCAATTGTTTGATAAAGAAAGCCATAGTGATTAGTCCATGGCTTCCCTAAATGTTATTGAGCAGCTGCTTCTAGTTTCTTTCTTTCTGCTTTTAAAATGGTGTCGTATTTTACCTTAGCTTCTTTGTGTTGAGCATCGCCAATTTTATTACAGATCATAATCATGTCTTTTAAAGCATCAATTAATTCTTGATCTTTTAGTGCACCAGAATTTCTCAAAGTTTCGAATCTTTCTAAAGACTGTTTGTACAAATTAATTGAAAGACTGTTATACTTTTCATATTCAGCTGTGCTTACTCTAGCTCTTTGTTTGTAGATGTAATTAGCTGAATCAAAGAATAAAATGGCTTCGTTCTTTAAGGCATTAAAGTAACCGTTGTCCAATTCAATGGCTTTTTTATAATCGTTAAGTCCTTGTTTGAATGAATATTTAGAAGCCGGAACTTTACCAGTATTCTTATAGGCTAAGTCTTGAGCTTTCACTTCATCAGTCTTTAGTTTATGATAAGCCACGCCTCTTGAGAAATAATAAACAGCATTATCAGGGTTACCACTGATGGCTTCATTGAATTTTGTCAATAAAGCAGCCATGTTTTCTCTTTCAATTTCAATATTGATTTGCATGTCCAAGAAATCACCAGACTTTAATGGAATTTTCTCCTTGCCTTTTTCTAAGTAATCAAGCGCTTTGTCGTATTGCTTTTGTGCGCTCATGATTTCTGCCATTCTGATGTAAACAGTAGCATTCATGTAGGTTGGAATGGCCATTAGTTTTTCTAAACATGGAACTTCCTCGCTCACTAAACTGTCAATATAGGCAGCTCTCCAAACCGCATAAATAGCAGATTCTTTACTGATATTGTTGCTTTTAGCTCTTTCTTCTTTGTCAAACGGAATAAGGTTCTCCACCATATTCATGTGTTCTTTTATGGTTTTGAACTGCCCTTTTTCTCTGCTGGCATTTACAGCGACATTCCAACAAGCTGAAATTGAATTCACAAGAAAAACATCTGCAGCTAACTTTGAATCGTACTTTTCTTGCTCTTCTAGTGAACAGCCATAAAATTTTAATAAAGATTGAGCTGAAACCAATGACGCATTGTGGTCCACATCCAAGGCTTGTATAGTAGAATCTAATGACATCGCAATGTCTGCATACACAATACCTTTCCAGGCATAAGCAGCACACATGTCTTTGGTTTGAGCATGATTCATAACTTTGTCAATATCATACTTCGCTAAACCAATGTTCTTGTTTTCCTCATCCATCATGTTGTCTCTAACCCCTTTTAACAAAGTGATTTGAGCATAACTTTGATTGGCTAAGAATAAGCTTGAACCTAGTAGAATGGAATTTATTATGTTTGATTTCATAAACCTGTTTTTAAAACACTATTCAATTGTTGTGCCATCTTCATTGTTATCATCTGAAGTGTTGTCAGAATCGTTGTTATCGATGATTTGATCATTCACTGCACCGTCTACAATTGGCTCGCCATTTTCAGATAATTGTGCTTCTTCTTCATCTTCAACTGGCACAACTGCTACTGAAGCAATGGCATCATTGTTTTTGATGTTGATTAAACGCACACCTTGAGTAGCTCTACCCATCGTTCTTAAGCTATCAACTCTTAGTCGAATCGCTAAACCAGATTTGTTGATGATCATTAAGCCGTCTTCATCTGTAACACTTGATATAGAGATCAAATCACCAGTTTTATCTGTGATGTTTAAGGTTTTAACCCCTTTACCACCTCTACCAGTTACGCGGTATTCGTCCTCTCCTGTTTCAGGATCCACTAAGAATGAACGTTTGCCATACCCTTTTTCAGATACAACAAGCACAGTCGCTTCTTTCAGCTTATCGATATCGATGGTTAACATGCCAATCACTTCATCTTGTTCAGATTCTAAGGTAATACCTTTTACACCTGATGCATTACGGCCCATTGGTCTTACCAATTTTTCATTGAAACGAATGGCTTTACCTGAACGTTTAGCCATAATGACTTCACAGTTGCCATTGGTTAGTTTTGCTGATAATAACTCATCACCTTCTCTAATGGTGATGGCATTAATACCATTCGATCTTGGTCTAGAATAAGCTTCTAAAGTGGTTTTCTTAATCACCCCTTTTTTGGTACAAAGAATGATATTGTGGGTATCTAAATACTCAGGATCTTTTAAATTTTCAATGTTTAAGAAGGCTTTGATTTTATCGTCTGAAGGAATTGCAATCAAATTCTGAATCGCTCTACCCTTAGTTGCTTTACCACCTTCTGGGAATTCATATACTTTCATCCAGAAGCAACGGCCTTGTTCAGTAAAGAACAACATGTAATTGTGGGTGTTGGCAACAAATAAATGCTCAACAAAGTCTTCGTCTCTGTGAGAAACGCCTCTGTTACCTCTTCCTCCTCTGTTTTGTTCTTTGTATTCACTTAAACTGGTGCGTTTGATATAGCCCATGTGAGAAATGGTAATCACTACCTTTTCATTAGGGATTAAGTCTTCAATATCAATTTCACCAGCGCTGTGTTCAATCATTGTCTTGCGCTCATCGCCATATTTCTCTTTCATCTCGAGCATTTCATCTTTGATGATTTTATACCTCAAGCTTTCATCAGATAATACAGATTCTAAATAAGCAATCAATTTCATGAGTTCTTCAAATTCCTCTTTGATCTTTTGACGTTCTAGACCAGTTAAACGCTGCAATCTCAACTCAAGGATAGCTTTCGCTTGAATTTCAGACAATTTAAAGTTGCTGATCAAACCGTCTTTTGCCTCATCAGGGTTCTTAGATTTTCTGATCAATTCAATGACTGCATCTAAGTTGTCTAAGGCAATTAATAAACCCTCTAAAATGTGGGCTCTTTTTCTGGCTTCAGATAGGTCATATTGTGTACGTCTAACAACGATTTCGTGTCTGTGAGCAACAAAATGATGAATCAAATCTTTTAAATTCAACATTTCAGGACGACCATGCACTAATGCAATATTGTTTACTGAGAAAGAAGATTGCAATGCAGTGTATTTGTACAACTGATTTAGAATAACATTGGCAATAGCGTCTTTTCTAAGTTCAAATACCAAGCGCATACCTTGTCTTCCTGATTCGTCTCTTACTGCTACAATGCCATCAATTACTTTTTCTTGAACCAATTCTACAGCTCTGGTAATGATTTGATTTGGCATTACTTGGTAAGGCACCTCTGTAACGATGATCATTTCTTTACCATTGCTCATGGTTTCAATTTCGGTTTTACCTCTCATGAGGATTCTACCTCTACCGGTTTCAAATGCAGAGCGAATACCATCGGTACCATAAATTATGCCGCCAGTTGGAAAATCTGGGCCTTTTATGTGTTGCATCAATTCCGTAACAGTGATGTCGCGGTTATCAATGTAAGCGTTAATGGCATTGATTGATTCCGTTAAGTTATGCGGAGCCATATTGGTAGCCATACCCACCGCAATACCTGCTGCACCATTCACCAATAAATTAGGAATTTTTGATGGCAGCACTGTAGGCTCTTTTAACGAATCGTCAAAGTTGGGTCTGAAATCAACGGTTTCTTTTTCGATGTCATTCAACATCTCTTCAGCAATCTTTTTCAATCTTGCCTCAGTGTAACGCATTGCTGCAGGTGAGTCGCCATCAATGGAACCAAAGTTACCTTGACCATCCACCATAGAATATCTCAAGCTCCAATCTTGGGCCATACGCACCATGGTATCGTATACCGAAGTGTCACCATGTGGGTGGTATTTACCTAATACTTCCCCAACAATACGAGCCGATTTTTTATACGGGCGATTAGGCGCAAGACCAAGTTCAGTCATACCAAATAATACCCTTCTGTGAACGGGTTTTAAACCATCTCTAACATCGGGCAATGCACGACTAACTATGACCGACATTGAATAATCAATGTAAGCGGTCTTCATTTCCTCTTCAATATTGATCGGTATAATTCGATCGAAATTGGTTTCCTCTGGGTTTTGATCCATAATGCGTTTATAATAAAATCATTGCAAGATATCAATTATTTAGACCCCTTTTAAAATTACATTCCACAATATACCAACAAAAAAGCCCTGAATTTCAGGGCTTTTTTTAACAAAATTTAGATGTATTAGAATTACATTTTAATGATCTTTACTTTGCCTAAACCTAAAGACTCTAATTTGTCTTTAATCAAGACGTCATCTCCAATACAAACAATTACAAATTGATTGGTTTTGATGTATTCTTTGGCAATTCTATTCACCTCTTCTTTGGTCAAGTTCTTAATGGTTTCAGCACGTTGGGTGTTAAGGTCTTTAGATAAGCCATTAACAATGATAGACGTCAAGAAACTTAGTTTATCTCTTGAGCTTTCATATTTAAGCGCCTCACCACCTAATAATGACTTCTTGGTGAAATCAAGTTCGTCATCAGTGATGCCTTTTTCAACGAAACGGTTTAATTCTGTAAATACTTCTTTAATTGCAGAGTCAGTAGCATTGGTATTAACACCTGCACTCACTGTAAATAAACCAGGGAAACCAATGCCGCTTGAGCTAAAGCCTGAACGGATACCATAGGTCCAACCTTTGTCTTCTCTAAGGTTTAAGTTCAATCTAGAGTTGAAAGCACCACCCAAAGAGAAATTCATTACGTTGGCTTTAAAGAAGTCGCCATTGTAGTCATAAGGAATGGTTAAATATCCCATCATGATAGTGGTTTGTTTGGCATTGTCTTGGTTTACTAAGTACAATTGGGTTTTACCAGTAGCATTAAAAGTAGTGAAAGTAGGTACACTTAAATTTTTATTGTTCCATTTTTTAAGGCAAGCAAGGTTTTCTAATGCGGCTGCTTGATCAATGTCTCCTACTATTGAAATAGTCGTTAAGTTTGGTGATAAGAAGTTTTCTTTGAAGAATTTCAAATCTTCAACTGTGATTTTTTCAGCCGCTTTATATTCGCTTAAAGAGGCTTTACCCAATGGATTTTCAGTACCGTAAATCAACTCTCTGAATTGTTTTGAACCAAAACTTGATGGAGTAAAGTTGTCATTTGAAATAGAGCCTAAAATGGCTTTTTTATTGGTTTTGAATTCTTTGCTTGGGAAAGACGCATTGTAGAAAATGTCTTCGAATAAGGCCATAGTCGCTTTTAAAGAATCGCTAAAGCTTTCAATATAGCAATTGAATTGTTGGCCAGAGCCATCAAATGAAATTGAGCTACCTAAAGACTTCAATCTGTTTTCAATATCTAAAGCAGATTTAGTGGTTGTACCTTCAGTCATCATAGCACCTAGGAATGCCGCAGTACCGTTTTTGATTTTTCCAGTTTCAAATAAATGGCCACCTCTGCTTGAGATAACAATATTCACTCTTGGTGATTCTGAAGTTTTAGTACCAATGACTTTGATGCCATTGTCGAAATTGCTGGTGTAGTAGTCTGGCACAATAACAGGCTTCGAAGGTGCCACAACTGGCTTTTTGCTTCTGTCAAATCCTGCAGGATCCACATTTGGCTTGTTGACTAAATTAGCATAAGCAGATTTGTCTGGCGTTTCGTTTTTGTATGGGTTTTCACTTTCGTAACCATCTACTCTGAAGTTAGGATCTTGCATTGCTCTTGGGTCTGGAACAATGTGTATGCAAGTGTAGTTTTTGTTTTTGATGTAGTTTCTGAACACACGCATGACATCTTCTCTGGTGATGTTTTTGTAACGTTCAAAATCTTTGTCTAAGGTCATGTTACCATTGGTAAGCATTTCGTATTGAGTTAAAACAGAAGCTTTGCTGGCAACACTTTCGGCAAATCCGTAATAACCTGCCATGTATTCTTGTTTAACACGGTTAAGGTCTGCATCCGTAAAACCGTTCTTTTCAAAATCATTCAAGGCTGCTTCAAGGGTATCGCGCATTTCCTTTTCGCTTAAACCACCCATAATGCCAGGGTAAGTAACTAATTGGAAGCTGAATTCACCTGCAATTTCATAAGAGGCATTGAAGCACGAAGCTTGTAAGCCCATTTCATTGTCTAGGAAGTGTTTATACAACACTGTGTTTTTACCATTGCTTAATAATTGACTCAATACATCTAAGGCTGGCTCATCTTTGTGGAAGGTTGGCACTGTAGGGTAAGTGATTGAAGTCAAAGGGGCAAATACTTTACTGGTTATGGTTTTGATTTTCTTTTCTTCAAGGACAATTGGTGTTTTCATTAACGGAGAAACCTCAGGGCCTCTGTTGATGCTGTTGAAGTATTTTTCAACTAAGCTTAAGGCTTCTTTGGTATTGACATCACCTGTAATCACTAAAATGGCATTGTTTGGACCATACCATTTTAAGAAGAAGTTTTTTAAATCGGTTGAATCGGCTTCGTTGAGGTCATCAACGTAACCAATAGTTTGCCAGCTGTATGGGTGGCCATAAGGGTAAATCATTTGGTCTTGAACCTCTGGCAACATGCCATAGCCATCGCCATATCGTTGATCTTTTTCGTTTTTAACCGTTTTACGTTGGTTTTCGAATTTCTTGTTGGTAAATGCTGGCAATAAGAATCCCATTCTATCAGCTTCTAACCACAAAGCCGTTTCTAACATATTGCTAGGAACTGTTTCGAAATAGTTAGTTCTATCGCGGTTAGTGGTTCCATTCATGTCTCCACCTGCTCCTTGAACAATTTTAAAGTGCTCTTCGTCTGCAACGTTTTGAGAACCTTGGAACATCATGTGCTCAAAAAAGTGAGCAAAACCGGTGCGTTTCATGGTTTCTCTGTTGGAACCTACGTGGTAAGTGACTTCAACGTGCACAATTGGATCACTGTGATCTTCACTGACAATCACCGTAAGGCCATTGGCCATTTTGTACTTTTCGTAAGGGATTACCAGTTTGCCTGGTTGAGCATCTACCTTTTTAATAAGGGTAGTTTGCGCCTGAATACTCTGAAAGCCGAGTAAGCCGATAGCAGACGCTAAGTAGAACAATTTTTTCATTGTATTGAATTGAGTTATTTTTTTCGAATCGCAATTTATATGCCCCATTGCGTTTAGGGTAAAAATGTCGTCAAATTTAGATAAATTATAGACCAATCCGAAATCTTTCTAAGACTTTTTAAATTGCAAATCTCAGTGGAAACTGTCTAAAACTTGTTCATTTTACCTGAGTAAGGATTGTATAATTTTGACTACACTTTATACTATGCCAAAAATACTAGTTATTGACGACGAAAAACCAATCAGAGATGCCCTTCACAACATTCTAACAGCAGAACAATATCAAGTAGATATTGTAGAAAATGGCAAAAAAGGCCTCGAAATGCTGGCTGAAAATGACTATGATGTGGTCTTATGTGACATAAAAATGCCTGGTATGGATGGTCTTGAAGTCATGTCAAAGGCTAATCAAACTCAACCAGAAGTTCCATTTATATTAATCTCAGGACATGGCACTATTGAAATTGCTGTTGAAGCAGTGCGTAAAGGTGCTTACGATTTTATTTCTAAGCCACCTGATTTAAATAGATTGCTCATTACCATTCGCAATGCGGTGGAGAAAAACAACTTGGTTATTGAAACCAAGGTCTTGAAGCGCAAGGTGTCAAAAACCAGAGACATCATTGGCGATACCCCAAGCATCTTAAAGATTAAGGATACCATCGAAAAGGTTGCTCCTACTGATGCTAGAGTCTTGATTACTGGAGAAAATGGTACTGGCAAGGAATTGGTAGCCCGTTGGATTCACGAAAAAAGCAACAGAGCTCACATGCCACTTATTGAGGTGAATTGTGCAGCCATTCCTTCTGAATTAATAGAAAGTGAGTTATTTGGTCACGAAAAAGGGGCCTTTACCACCGCCATTAAACAACGCATTGGCAAGTTCGAACAAGCCAATGGTGGTACATTGTTTTTAGATGAGATTGGCGACATGAGTTTATCTGCTCAGGCCAAGGTCTTAAGGGTTATACAAGAAGGTGTTTTACAAAGAGTTGGAGGTGATAAAGCCATACAAGTGGATGTTAGGGTCTTAGCGGCAACCAATAAAAACTTAGTGGAAGAAATCGAAAAGAACCAATTCAGAATGGACTTATACCACCGTTTAAGTGTCATCATGGTGCACGTGCCTACCTTAAATGAGCGTTTAGAAGATATTCCAATTATTGCAGAAAAATTCTTGAAAGAAATTTGTGAAGACAATGGCGTTAAAAAATCATTTGCGCCTGGGGCTTTAGAGGAATTGAAAAACGTTAATTGGACTGGAAACATAAGAGAACTTAGAAATGTGATTGAACGTTTAGTGATATTATCTGATGCTAAAATCACAGTTGAAGACGTAATTGCCTATAGCAACCCTTCTACCCCAGTGTCTAAAACGCAGAATGTGATGATTGATAAGTTCGATAAATTCCAAGACTTTAAAGATTATGCCGAGACCATTTTCTTAGAGGCTAAATTGAAAAAGAACAATTGGAATGTGGCTAAAACAGCTGTTGAAATTGACATTCAAAGAAGTCATTTATACAACAAAATCGATAAATACAGCTTAAAGCGTAATTAAGCATGATCGGCAAAGATTTGTCATTGGCTATTCGGCTTTTGAATGCTGGTGAATTGGTAGCCATTCCCACGGAAACCGTTTATGGTTTAGCCGCTAATGGACTTGATCCATTAAGTGTCTCCAAAATATTTGCGGCTAAAAACAGGCCTTATTTTGACCCCTTAATATTACATTTGGATTCAACCGTTCATCTTTTAGAGTTGGTTGATGAAATGCCACATTACGCAGAGCGCTTAGCTGAGCATTTTTGGCCAGGCCCCCTTACAATGTTGTTGCCCAAGAGTCAATTAGTGCCTGATGTGGTTACAGCGGGAAGCCCATTAGTGGCTGTTAGAGTTCCCAATCACCCACTAACATTAGAATTGCTAAAAGCTTTAAGTTTTCCATTGGCAGCCCCGAGTGCCAATCCTTTTGGATACATTAGTCCAACAAGAGCCGAACATGTTGAGGCTCAACTGGGTGATAAAATATCGTATATTTTAGATGGAGGTCCTTCTGAAATAGGTTTGGAGAGCACAATTGTGGATTGTAGTGGAGATGAACCAGTGGTGAAGCGTTTAGGCGGCATCACTATAGATGCGCTAAGTAACTGCCTTGGATTTGAGCCCAAAGTTGACATTCAATCTCACAGTAATCCGAGTTCTCCTGGCCTACTGGATCAACACTACGCACCAAGAAAACCACTTTACTTAGTGGAAGACATTGAAGCCTTTTGCCAAGCGCATTCAGGCAAGTCTATATTGTATTTGAGCTTTGGCGCTAACACCTGCCCTGAAAGTGTGTATGAAATGAATTTAAGCCCTAAAGGCGATTTAATTGAAGCAGCCAGTCATTTGTTTCATTATATGAGAGCTCTTGATAGCCATTCTGGCGATTGTATTGTGGCTAAAAGGTTGCCAGATAACGGATTAGGCAAAGCCATCAACGATCGCTTATACAGAGCGGCTCACAAATAATTGTTTTAAAACTTACCCATACATTAGAACAAACTGAAATCACTTCTTTTATCCATATTATTTAATTACCTTTGCACCTTTATTTTAAAAAGCTAATTTCTTTAACTAATGAGTCAAGCAAAAGCAAGCAGCAACGAATCACAATTTGAAGTGTTTTCTAAAGTTGCACGTTACGATCACGAACAGATTTTAATTTGTCAAGACAATCACACTGGTTTAAAAGCCATCATTGCTATTCACAATACTGTATTAGGCCCTGGTTTGGGCGGAACCCGTATGTGGAATTACGCCAATGAAACTGAAGCGATTAACGACGCCCTTAGATTGTCTAGAGGCATGACGTACAAAGCTTCAATTAGTGGATTGAACTTAGGCGGTGCCAAAGCGGTGATTATTGGTGATCCTGCTAAAGCAAAATCAGAACACTTAATGCGTAAATTCGGTCGTTTTGTTGAGAATTTAGGTGGTAAGTATGTAACAGCTGAAGACGTTGGAACCACTACCAAAGATATGGAGTACATCAAAATGGAAACCAACCATGTGGTGGGTTTACCTGAGATCATGGGCGGCGGTGGCGATCCTAGCCCAGTTACAGCCTATGGTGTATACATGGGTATCAAAGCGAGTGCTAAAAAAGCATGGGGCAATGATAACCTAGGGGGTAAGAAAATTGCTGTTCAAGGTGCTGGTAAAGTAGGTCTACATCTAATTGAATTATTGCATAAAGATGGCGCTCACATCACCGTAACCGATATTTTTGAATCAGGTTTAAAAATCGCTTCAGATAAATATGGTGCCAACGTGGTAAAGCCAGAAGAGATTTTCTCTCAAGACGTTGACATCTTCTCTCCTTGTGCTTTAGGCGCTATCTTGAACGAAGCCAATATCAACCAATTAAAGTGTCAAATCGTGGCCGGTGCAGCCAATAACCAATTAGAAGATGAGAACATTCACGGCGACATGGTTAAAAAGAAAGGCATCTTATACGCACCAGACTTCTTAATCAATGCTGGTGGTTTGATTAACGTATACAGCGAGTACAATGGTTATGTGAGAGAAATAGCTTTTGCTCAAACAGAAAACATCTACAACACTGTTTTAAACATTTACGAAAAATCTGATGCAGATAACATCAATACTCAAATCGCTGCGATTCAATTAGCTGAAAAGCGCATTCATGACACCATGATTTTACAATCTAAAATCTAAGGTATCACATCGATACAATTAAAAAGCCTCTGAATTTTCAGAGGCTTTTTTTATGGTAAATCATATTTGTTGAGCAATTTGACAAAGACTTCAAAATCTTTGGGATATGGCGCTTGAATGGTCATCTCCTTGCCTGCTATTGTGTTGAAAGTGATTTGATAAGCGTGCAAGGCAAAACGGCTGATCAATGGTTTTTCAGCCTCATCCGTTTTATGGACCTTTTTGATTTGAGACAAATACGCCAATTTGCCGCCGTATAATTCATCAGCTACCAAAGGTAAATTTTGGGATGCCGCATGAATTCTAATTTGATGCAATCTGCCTGTAAGTGGTTGACATTGCAACAATGTAAAATGCTTGAAAGCCTTAATGGTATTGAAAATAGTTGTTGATGGTTTGCCATGTTTCCTTGAAATATTGACCCTTCTTTTACTGTCTGTCAATAAAGGCAAGTCTACACAAAGTTCATTGAGGTCAACTGAGGTACTCACAATGGCGTGGTATTCTTTTTTAATGCTGCGTTGTTCAAATTGCTTGGCAATTGATTTATAAGTGTCATCATCTTTGGCAATTAACATGACGCCTGAAGTTTCTCTGTCAATGCGATGACACAATTTGTAATCAGGATTAAGGTCCTTAACCATAGCCACTACAGAAGCTTGGCCTGAATCATGCCTTTCGTGCAAGGAAGCTAAATGAGCTGGTTTATTAATGGCAATAATATGCTCATCTTCAAACAGTATTAAATCCTTTAACTTACTCATAGTATTATTGACGCATGTCTAATTTGATTTGAGTCAAGACATGTTTGGTTTGTTGGGCAAAATCGCCTTTCATCAACCAATCGTAATAGCCAAAGTCTGTTCTGAAAACTTCCTTAACTGTTTTGCCTTTGTGTTTGCCAAAATTAAACACCACTTCTTTTTGTGCATTGTATACCAAACGACCAGCTAAGTCAGCTAAATTGTTTTGACCACTGAATTGGTGCAAATAGTCAATATTGGGTTCTAATTGCTCATACTTTTCTAGTTGAGATTGAATGATCTCCCAGGTGGCTTCTGTATCAGCCTTAGCACTGTGGGCATTGTTCAAATCTTTGTTGCAATAGAATTTATAAGCAGCTGTTAAATTTCTTGGCTCCATGGTATGAAATATCTTCTGAGCATCAATGAATTTGCGCTTGCTGATATCAAACTCTACACCTGCTCTATAAAACTCTTCAACCAACATAGGAAAATCAAATTTATTGCTATTGAAACCTGCAAAATCAGATTGTCCAATAAAGGCGATTAAATCATGGGCTTTATCTTTAAAGCTGGGTTCATTGGCCACATCGGCATCATATATATGGTGAACAGCTGAAGCCGCTTCAGGAATTGGTACACCCGGATTGAATCTTTGGTATAAATCAGTTCTTTCACCATTGGCTTGGATCTTGATCAAATAGATTTCAATTATTCTATCAAAGGCTGTGTTAATGCCTGTTGTTTCTAAGTCAAATACGATAAGGGGTTTATTGAGTTGTAATTTCATTTTAATAAGTCAGGTCTTCTGATTTTTGTTCTGTTTTCAGCTTCATTCAATTTCCATTCTTCAATGAGCTTAAAATTACCGGACAACAATACATCAGGTACTTTTAAACCTTTGAACTCGGAAGGTCTTGTGTATACAGGGGGGGCTAATAAGCCGTCCTGAAAACTATCACTTAAGGCGGATTCCTCATTGCCCAAAACGCCAGGAATTAATCGCACTATACTATCGGTCATGATGGCTGCAGCTAATTCACCGCCAGTTAACACGTAGTCTCCAATAGATATTTCTTGAGTTACATATAAGGTTCTTATGCGTTCGTCTATGCCTTTGTAATGGCCGCACAAAATAATGATGTTTTGCTTGAGCGACATAGCATTGGCCATTTGTTGGTTCCAAGTATGGCCATCAGGAGTGGTGTATATTATGTCGTCGTATTGGCGTTGCGCTTTTAAATCTTCAATAGCATTGGCTAATGGTTCGCACATCAATACCATACCTGCGCCACCTCCGAAGGGGTAGTCATCTACTTGACCGTATCGGTTAAGGGCATAGTCCCTTAAATTGATTAAGTTGATTTCAGCCATGCCTTTGTCTTGGGCACGTTTAACCATAGAATGGTTCAATGGGCCATCCAATAAAGCTGGTTGAACGGTTATGATATCAATACGCATATTATAAATCCAATAAGCCTTCAGGTATAGTCATTTCAATGGTTTTCGCCTCGTGGTCAACAGATACAATTAAGTCTTCGTGTAGAGGAATTAGAATAGCTTTATAGCCATGTCTGCATTCCAATAATAGGTTATTGGGGTACTCTAGAATTTGAGTAATATCGTATTGTTCAGCATTGGCGTGATTAATGAGTTTGTAGCCTACAAGTCCTTTGTTTTCTGTTTGTTCTTGCTCTACAAAATCTAAAATTTTACAATTGCATAAGGCCTCTGCTTGTTCAATACTAGTAATGTCCTCTAGAGTCACTATGCCAGCAGGCGCATTGAATTGTTTGATCTTAAAGGGGACAAATTTATCTTGGATTTCTATGCAAAGAAAATCTTGAGGGATAAAGTCTTCCTCGAGTTGAATTTTCAATTGACCATTGAAGCCATGTGGCTTCAAAACAAAACCCACCTGTTGGGTGGGTCTTGAATGAATGTTGTTATTTAACATACAAAAGCGTATTAAGCTTCAGTATTTTCAGTTGTTTCAGGTGCATCAGCAGCTGCATCAGTATTTTCAACTGCAGCAGTTTCATCAGTTGCAACAGGTGTTTCACTGATTTCTTCAGTTGAAGCATTGGCTTCAGCTTCAGCAGCGGCAAGTTTAGCAGCAATTGCAGCAGCTCTTGCTTCTTTAACTTTCGCTTCAGCTTCAAGTCTTTCAGAGGCTGATTTAGCTTTAGCAGTTGCTAATGTGTCTTTCTTAGACTGAATTTTAGCATCTTTGTCTGCTTGCCATTTTGCAAATTTTGCATCAGCTTCTTCCAATGAGAAGGCACCTTTGTTAACGCCACCATGTAAGTGGTGTAACATCATAGCACCTTTGTAAGATAGAATAGCACGAACGGTATCCGTAGGGATAGCACCGTTGTCTAACCACTTCACTGCTTTTTGAAGATCTAAGTTGATTGTTGCAGGATTGGAATTAGGGTTGTAATCACCAATTCTTTCAATAAATCTACCATCTCTCGGAGCACGTGAATCTGCCGCCACAATGTAGTAGTAGGCTCTTTTTTTGCGTCCTTGACGCTGTAATCTTAATTTAGTTGACATAACTTTTTACTGTTAAATCGCAAGTTCTCCATTTCTTGCGGGGTGCAAATGTACAACGAATCCTTATAAAAAGCAAGGGCTTAGCTTGTTTTTGTGACCAAGGCCATTAATAAGGCTTGTAAAATGAGGCTATCTCGTTTAAAATCACCGAATTGATATTAGGTTTCAAGCAATTTATCAACAACGGTTTTTTGGGTGTTTTTTTAAATTACTTTTGTGCTTCAAACGGATTCAAAGTGGAAAATTTCATTGTATCGGCAAGAAAATACAGACCTTCTGTGTTTGATGATGTGGTTGGTCAAAGACACGTCACTGATACCTTGTTGAATGAGATAAATAACAACCACTTAGCACAATCATTTTTATTCACTGGTCCCAGAGGTGTAGGTAAAACTACTTGTGCACGTATTCTGGCTAAAGTAATCAATCAAAAAGAAGGCGATCAAGCAGATCAAGACTATGCCTTCAATATTTTTGAGATGGATGCTGCTAGTAATAATTCAGTGGAAGACATTCGCCACCTGAATGAGCAAGTCCGCATTCCCCCTCAAGTTGGCAACTACAAGGTTTATATAATAGACGAGGTGCACATGTTGTCATCAGCGGCTTTTAATGCTTTTTTAAAAACATTAGAAGAACCGCCAAAATATGCCATCTTTATTTTAGCAACCACTGAAAAACACAAGATACTACCAACCATCTTATCCAGATGTCAGATCTTTAATTTCAAACGCATTCAAATTAAAGACATGGTGGAGCATTTGCAAAGTATTGCTGCCAAAGAACAAGTTGAAGCTGAGCAGGAAGCCCTTCATTTAATTGCTGAAAAGGCGGATGGCGGATTAAGAGATTGTTTGTCTTTGTTTGACCAAATGGTGTCTTATTGCAATGGCAAAATCACTTATGATAAAGCCGTTGAAAATCTAAACATCTTAGATAGAGACTATTATTTCAAAATCACCCAATCTATATTAAATCAAAGTATTTCAGAGGTCTTGGTTTATTTTGATGAAGTCTTAAACAAAGGTTTTGATGGACAATTGTTCTTAAATGGATTAAGCGAACACTTTAGAAACCTAATGGTATGTAAAGACAAAGCGACTGCCCATTTGTTAGATGTTGGCGAATCGCACAAGTCTAAATACGAAGCCCAAAGCCAAAGCTGTGATTTAAGTTTTTTATTAAATGCACTGAACATCAACAACCAGTTTGATGTTGACTACAAAAACTCTAAAAATCCTAGGTTACATATAGAGCTAGCCCTTATGAAACTGTGTCACATTAGAAGTCAAATTAATGCGGCAGTAACCCTTGAGGAATTAAAAAAAAAAGTGATGAGTATTTAAGGCAGAAACAACAACAGCCTGCTAAATCACCCGTCTTACCTGTTCACGCCATTAAACCTCCAGACTTAGCCAGTCAAGATTTAAAATTGCCTAAAATCCCTAAAAGGCAAACAGGACAACCCATACAAATTCAAAGTGCAGAAATACTAGAAGCTTCAGAAGATATCCCTGAGGTATTACAAGTTGAACAAGTTATTCCTGAGTTAGTGACTAAACTTGAGCCAGAAACCACTGCTGCAATCCCTTTGAGCATTGAGTCACTTAAGCAGGCATTTTCTGAATTCGCTGCTAAACAAAAACTCTCATTGGTGGCATTGATCAAACTTTTAGATCCAATTATTCAAGGTCAAGACATCGTGGTTAAAATGAGTAAGCAACAAGAAGAGTTGATTGGAGAAACCAAGATTGAATGGCAAGCCTACATCAGACAATACTTCAGACAAAATCAATTGCAATTGTTGTTTCAAATAGATGAAACCCAAGAATTAACAGCAATGGCCTATACACCATCTGAACAATATGCCGAATTAGCGAATGAGTCAGATGCCTTTAGAGATTTGGTCAATCAATTTAAACTCAAAATTAAACACAGTTGAGGCCTCCTCTTAAAATAGCGGTTTTAAGTCTTTTTATACTGCTGAATACGCTGTTGCATTTACCATTTTTAAGCTTACCTCCCTGTGGAGACCATGTTTGGCGGCAATGCAATACCATGGCCATGAGTAGAAATATGTACGAAGGCGATGGCAGTTTAATGGCACCGAGTATTGATAGACGCAATGCCACAAATGGGATAACAGGTTCTCATTTTCCATTGTATGAGTGGGGCTTAGCTCAATGGTCAAAGCTGACTGGTTTCAATGATCAATCTGCCAGAACTTATGCTTTGGTGATCTTTAGTGTGGCAATGTTGCTAATGTACAGCATTTTGTTGTTTTTGGGTATTGATTGGATTCAATCAGTTTTGGGCGCTTTGTTATTGCTCACTATCCCACAATTTTATTATGACAGCATTAATGCCATGCCTGATAACTTAGCCTTGTGCATGGCATTGTTGGCATGGAGAGCTCAATTAGCAATGTCTGAGCAAAAAACATCATTTTTATGGGTTTTATTGGCCAGTTTAAGTGCTTTGTTATGTGGTTTAATTAAGCCTCAATTTTTAATTATACCTATGTCAAATTGGTGGTTAATTGCGAATAAGCGATCAATAGGTTTTTTCCTGTACCCTGCCCTTTTTGTGTTATTAGGTGTTGGCGTATGGTATTGGCATGCAGAGCAACTCACTCAAGTCAATAATCTAAAAGAATTTGGTTTGTGGATTAAACCCATTGGCTTTGCTGCTATCCTCAAGACTGTTTTTAAAAACATAGTCTCAGATTGGCCTGAATTGTTACTCGGATGGCCATTGTTTGTTGCCTTTATTTTGTTGGCTTTTGGCATAAAACACAAGCCTTATTACTTAAAGCAAACCATTAAATGGCAAATGCTCGGATTTGTATTGTTTTATGCCTTGGCAATAGAACGCATGCACGATCACAGTTATTATTTTATGGCCATTTTACCCATCATGGTATTGTTGGTAGTAACTTTATTGCAAAACACCAATAAATCATTATTGTATTTGAGTATTTTATGCCTTTTAAATGGTATTTGGGCCTATTATAGAATTGTCCCTAACAGATGGCAGGTCCCTCATTTGGATATACCAATGGCTTTTGCTGATCGTGCTCAACGAGATACGCTCACCCAGTATTTAAACCACAGTGAACATTGTTTGGTGGGTCCAGATGTTTCAGGTTGTGTATGGTTTTATTTTACGCATACCAAAGGCTTTTCATTCGAACACGCAGAAGAATTGTTTGAAAACAATGGCAATGGTACCTGGAAAAGAGACATGAGTGCTTTTGGAATTGATTATTTATTAATTGATACGTCTGCTCATACCAAGCGCTACCTTTTGGATCATATTCCGAACAAACGCCTTCTGAAAACAGTATCTGGCTTATCAGTTTGGAAAATTGAACACCCCTAAGAAACTGTTTGTAAACTATAAGCCAATCCCGGTCAATTTAACTTAAATTCGCATAAATTTAATTGGATTTGTCTATACAAGTAGAACACCTCAGCAAGTTGTACAAACAACAAAAAGCCATTGATGATTTGAATTTCAATATCAATAGTGGCGAAATTGTTGGATTCTTGGGGCCTAATGGCGCAGGAAAAACCACTACAATGAAAATTCTTACAGGGTATATTCCGCCTAGTTCTGGTAAAGCTTTTGTCAACGGATTAGATGTGGAGGAAAATGCCATTGAAGTCAGAAAATTGATTGGCTATTTGCCTGAGCACAATCCCTTGTATACAGACATGTATGTAAAAGAATACCTGGAATTTGTAGCGTCGATTTATAAACTCTCGAACAAAAAACAAAGGGTTGATGACATGATAGAATTAACAGGTCTTACTTTGGAACGCCATAAAAAAATAGGGCAATTGTCAAAGGGTTACAGACAACGTGTTGGTTTGGCTCAAGCCATTATTCACAACCCTAAAGTATTGATTTTAGATGAACCTACAAGTGGCCTTGACCCCAATCAAATTGCTGAAATTCGAAATTTGATCACCAATATTGGCAAAGAAAAAACAGTGCTATTGTCTACCCATATCATGCAAGAAGTGGAGGCAATGTGCACACGTGTTATGATCATCAATAAGGGTGTGATTGTGGCCAATGGCCAACCAAGTGAATTGAAGCATATGTTTGGCGCTAGTCAAGCTGTTCAATTTACATTTAATAAAGCTTTGTCACCAACTCAAATCAATGCATTAGCATTAAAAGGCAAAGTAAGTCATTTACAAGATTTCACCTATTTGGTGCAAGTAAGCACTGAGATTGAAGGGCTTAAATCTGAAGTTTTCAAATTTGCAGTTGAGCAAGATCTCATTTTAACTGAAATTAAATTGATAGAACAAACACTCGAAGAGGTATTTAAAACTGTAACCAAATAAAACCATGTGGAGTATACTTGTTAAAGAATTAAGAGGGTTTTTAAGTTCACTCATAGCCATTATTGTAATCGTAGTGTTCTTGATTGCGAACGGCCTATTCTTATGGATATTTAAAGAAACCAATTTGTTAGACAATGGCTATGCGAACATGGACCCTTTGTTTGATTTGGCCCCAATCATTTTTATCTTTTTGATTTCAGCTATTACGATGAGGTCATTCAGTGAAGAAAAAAAGACTGGCACATTCGAAACCTTGAGCACCAAACCCGTTACTGATTTGGAAATCATATTGGGTAAATATTTGGCTGGCCTGCTCATTGTTGTGTTTTCCATTTTGCCAACCCTCACCTATTACTACACCATCCATACTTTAGCTGTCCCTGCAGGCAATATTGATACTGGTGCAATATGGGGCAGTTATATTGGTTTGATTTTATTAAGTGCAGCCTATATTGCCATTGGGTTATTCGCGAGTGTGATCACAGACAACCAAATAGTGTCTTTTATAGTCAGCATGTTTTTATGTTTCTTTTTCTACACGGCTTTTGACTATTTGGGTGCCTTTAATGTGATTAAGGACAACAATTTTTTCATTGAATGGATGGGCATTGACTATCATTATCGCAACATTAGCAAAGGTATTATTGATACCAGAGACATCGTCTATTTTATATCTTTCATTACCCTCTTTATTTGGTTAACTAAAATTATTTTTAACAGTCGCAAATGGTAAACAACAAGCCCAACAAAAGAAGCGTAAAGCAACAATCCTTTATTGAATTAGCCTTGTTGCTATTGGTCATTATTGTGGCTAATGTGCTAGCCAGTCAATACTATAAGAAATTTGATTTAACTAAAGAAAAGCGCTACACACTATCTAATACATCTGTTCAATTGGCAAAAAAAGTCAACGACAGATTATTCTTTAAAGTTTACTTAGAAGGCGATAATTTATCTTCCAAATTCAAGCGTTTAAGAACAGCTACTTTAGACATGTTGACTGAATTCAGAGACATGAGTGGCAATAAAATTGACTTTGAATTTGTGAATGTTTTTAAAGATAAAGACGACAAAGAAAAGGCAGAGATCATCAAACAACTCAACAACAAAGGCATTCAATATTATAATGACATTGAGATTGGAGCAGATCAACAAAAGCGCAATTTGATATTGCCAGCAGCAGAGGTGTCTTATGGTGCTAACAAAGAATATGTTGTGAATCTTTTGAATACTGAAATGGGTAGAGCCGAAGAAACTGCCATCAATAAATCCATTGAAGGTTTGGAATATGAGATTGCCAACGCCATTCGCAAATGCATCAATCAAAAGCCTAAGAAAATTGCTTTTTTATTTGGTCATGGTGAAGCTGAAGCTGCCCAAACAGATGGCTTGTTATCATCATTGAGCGAGAATTACAGCATAGACAGAGTGTTCTTTAATTTAGCTGACGAGAATTATTTGAAGCAATTCATCTACTTAACTGAGACGACTCAAGACTATGATTCTTTGGGTAAGATGATTGTTAGTAAATCATTAGATTTATTAAAAATGTACGACGGTGTAGTGATTGTAAAACCCACAATCCCTTACCAAAAAGATGAAGCGTATATATTAGATCAATACATAATGAATGGTGGTAAAACCATTTGGATGGTTGATCCAATTCAAGCTGAACACGATAGTCTTCGCAGACAAACCAAAGCCTTTTTTCCCGATTACAACAATGAGTATTTAAGAACCATGTTATTCAATTATGGCGTTAGATTAAATTCTAATCTCTTAATGGATTTGCAGTGTAATAACATCGTTTTAAACGACCCAAGCAGACCTGGGCAAATGGTACCGTTTCCATGGGTCTACTACCCTGTTTTCGCTTTTAAAGGTCAGGAACATCCAATAATCAAAAATTTAGAAGTGGTTTGGGGCCGTTATACTGGCACACTTAAGCCTATAGCCCGCAAACAATTAAAAGTCACCAATCTCTTGTTGAGTTCTGATAAGACTAAAATGCAAGATGCGCCTGCATTTGTTGATTTGGGCATAGTAGCTAATACGTTTAACCGCTCCTATTTGGAGTCTTTTAAATCAGGCAATCAAGTGGTTGGCGTCTTGTTAGAAGGTGAATTCAAATCTAACTTCAGACGTCCTGATAAACAATATGAATTTCCTGTCAAGGAGTCCGTTAACAACAGTATGATTGTTATTGCTGATGGTGATATCGGATTGAATTATGTCAAACGCAGTACTGGTGAAGTCTACCCTTTAGGTTTTGACAGAGAAACCGGTCGTCAATTCGCTAATAAAAAATTCTTGTTGAATTGTTTTGACTACCTCTTTGATGAGAGTGGATTAATTGATATTCGCACAAAAGAAATACAGTTAAGACTTTTGGATAAAGCACGTATTAACAATCCTAAGACAGATTCTGAGTGGTTAAGCGAAAAACAGTATTGGCAATTGTTTAATACGCTAATGCCAGTGCTATTAGTATTGGTATTTGGCGTAAGCAATGCTTGGTACCGCAAACGCAAGTTCACAAAATCTTAAATTGTATAGAAAATAAGGCAATCCAATCGAAGATTGTACAATTATTTATCGGTTTTAGTCTCCTTTTAAATAGGTTTGCATTTTGCGAAATATATTTTGAATCAAAATCAACCTAATTACCCACTCGCCGAAAGACTATCATGGATCTCAGAATCAGAGACCATAGCTATGGCTAAGCTCGGTAGAACACTCAAAGCTGAGGGCAAAGACGTGATCAGTTTAAGTTTTGGGGAACCAGATTTCTTTACCCCTGATCATATTAAACAAGCGGCCATTGATGCCATCCATCAAAATTTTACTTTTTATACACCTGTAGCAGGTATTCCTGATTTAAAGGAAGCCATTGTTCAGAAGTTTCAAAGAGAGAATCAATTAACTTACCAAACCGATCAGATTGTTGTGAGTACAGGCGCTAAAAATGCCATAATGAATACCGTTCTGTCTTTGGTAAATCCTGGTGATGAAGTCATTATTCCTAGACCTTTTTGGGTAAGCTATGCAGACATGGTACAATTTGCTCAAGGTGTACCTATTTACATTGATACTACAGTTGAATCTGACTATAAAATCACTGCAGAGCAACTTGAAAAGGCCATTAGCCCTAAAACCAAATTGTTCATGTTTAGCAGCCCTAATAATCCGAGTGGCATGATTTATTCATACGACGAGTTAAAGGCTTTGGCTGAAGTGTTTGAACGCCATCCTGAGATTTTTATCATCAGTGATGAGATTTATGAGCATATTAATTTTGAAGGTAAACACCATAGCATTGCTGGCTTTGGAAGTTTAATCAACAGAACAATTACAGTGAATGGCGTCTCTAAAGCCTTTTCAATGACCGGATGGCGCATTGGTTATATTGGAGCGCCCAAAGCCATTGCATTTGCATGCGAAAAGCTTCAAAGTCAATTCACCAGTGGCACCAATGCCATTGCTCAAAAAGCGGCTATTGCAGCTTTGAATGGTGATCTTACGCCTACTTATCAAATGCGCGATGCCTTTAAAAAGCGTAGAGATATTTGTTATGAGCGCTTAAAAGCCATCCCTGGCATCAAATTGAGTTTACCACCAGGTGCCTTTTATTTGTTTCCAGACATCAGTGCTTATTTTGGAAAACAATATCAAGGTCATGTGATACGTAATTCTCAAGACCTTTGTATGTTTTTATTGAATCAAGTGTATTTAGTGACTGTTTCAGGTTCAGCTTTTGGAAACGATAACTGTATTAGATTATCGTATGCTACAAGCGAAGAAAATCTCATCAAAGCCATGGATAGAATGAAAGAAGGTTTAAGTTTGTTATCATAATTATGCACGCCCTATTAGATCAGTTTAAAAATAAAAAAGTCCTTATAGTAGGTGATGTTATGGTTGACGCCTACATCATAGGCAAAGTGGATAGAGTATCACCTGAAGCGCCTGTTCCTGTTGTTAATATTGAACAAAGAGATATGCGTTTAGGCGGTGCGGCCAATGTTGCAGTAAACATTCAAGCTTTACAAGCTACACCTATTTTGTGTTCAGTGATTGGTCAAGATCAAGAAGGCGAAGAATTAATGCAATTGTTAGCCCAACAAGGTATGACAAGTTCTGCTATTGTAAGATCGACCACCAGAAAAACCACTACTAAAACTCGCGTTATCAGCAATAAACATCAATTGTTGAGATTGGATCATGAGCAAACTCACGATGTGCTTGAACAAGAAAATTTGGCTTTAATAGAAGCCTTTTCTCAACATATTAACGATTGTGATGTGGTTATTTTAGAAGATTACAACAAAGGTGTATTGACTCAAAACAATATCCCAGTATTGATTAATATTGCCCTAAAAGCCAATAAGCCAATTGCAGTAGATCCAAAGAAAAACAATTTCTTATTGTATCAAAATGTGACTCTATTTAAGCCCAATTTGAAAGAATTAAAAGAAGGTTTAAACAGCGATTTGAATCTTAAAGATAAAGCCAATTTACAAACTTTAGTGATGGCACTTCATCAAACTTTGGGCAATAAAATGACTATGGTGACATTAAGTGAAGATGGTGTTATGGTAACTGATCATACTCACTTTGAATTCATTCCTGCTCATATTCGCAATATTGCAGATGTAAGTGGCGCCGGTGACACTGTGATCAGTGTTGCAGCTCTGTGTTTAGCCTGTGGCATAAACATGAAAACCATGGCAGAACTCTCTAATTTAGCGGGCGGTTTGGTTTGTGAAGAAAGCGGTGTAGTACCAGTCAATTTAAGCAAATTGGCGAATGAGTCTCAGTATTTATTATAAGTTTTTAAGTTAAAATACTTTGTAAGGCCTGGATCTTCCAGTCTTTATTCCTATTGAGTATTTGAATAGCATTTAACTGTATTCAAAATATAGGCAATAATTGGTTTAGGGTTTATAGGCACTTTCTTGAAGAATGCTTTGCGCATTGCTGTTCAACATTAAAGTTTTCAAATCAACATCTGGATGCTCATTCATGTATTTTCTAACAGCCATCCAACCAATGTATTTACCAATCATAGCAGGTGCTTGTTCAGGCACTCCACTCAAAACCGTTCTTGGTCCTTCCTTTAACAATTTTTCATATTGCCTTTTATTGGTGCTATAAATGTATTTTTCTTTTACAAGGAATGACCAAATATTGTGTTCTTCTTTTCGACACCATTCTAATTCTTCTGGAGTCATAGCAATTTTAAAATGGTCTTCCAATTGAGGCATCATGGCATCTAAGTAATAAAGCAATTTGCCTTGATAAATCATTTCATCAGTAAAGTTGTAACCTTTATTGGTATGCATGAATAAATCATTGGCGTGAGCAATCATATGAAATGGCACTACTGTTTCTGGGATCAACATTTTGCGCCAGTACAATTCAATATTGGTTTGATCATACACTTTAAAATCTTTACCTAAGTGCATATCTAAGCCTATACCAATGTAATCTTGACCAACAGGATTCATATAAAAACTAAAATTGCTTGTGTAAGTAATGATTTTTGGAATACTTTCATCTGGAAAATAGAATTTAAAGTGTTTATAAGCATCGGTTAATGCTGTTTTATAAGGCGTAAAATCTTTGTATTGATCATTTACCCATTGGTACAATTTTTTAGCATTAACATCCGTTTTATACATCATTAACTGATTAAAAACCTCAGCATTTGAACCTGAAAAACCGAGTATACCCCTAGTGTAATCCTCATAAAAATAAGGGTAATCCTTAAAACATTTGCTGGTGTCTGTTAATTGGTTATTAAATAAATCTTGTTCAAACCTTTGAATAGTAAGTTCAACTTGTATATGGCTCACATCTACATCAAGTCTATTTTTCTGACACGATGTGAAAAAGATCAGAGAACAACAAGCTCCAACTATAACCGCTTTTAAAAATTTTTTACTCATTTTTGTGCAAATAAAATTCATTAAGAACATGAAAACAACGTTTAAACCTATTTTTTTATTGGGTCTCATGGTTTTTTTTAATCAAATGGCCATCGCTCAAGACAACAGAGACTTTAGAGTAGGCTTTAAAGTGATACCTGGTTTTGATTGGGTAAAGAGCAATACCACCAATGTACAAAAGAATGGCATGAGCTTAGGATACTCATTTGGAGTTATGGCAGATTATGCAATAGGCACTAACTATTATTTTAGTTCAGAACTTAATATTACCAACATGACCAATAACATGAAACTTAGACCAGATTCTATTGGATTGTTATTAAAGAATGGCGATTCATTCAACCAAATCAGTTACAAATACAATTTAAAATACATTGAAATTCCATTGATGTTCAAATTCAGAACAAAGGAAAACAATTTGCTCAGATATTGGGGTCAATTTGGTATTGCTCCAGGTTTCCTTATTTCCAAAAATGTTGGGGTAATGGCCAATTCATTAGAAAACCCTGCCAGTAATTTCCCTATTGATGAAAAGTTCAATCCCAATGATGTGTCTAACAATCAATTTGATTTCAAAAATTACTCTGATAATGTGAGTGTATTAAGAGCGTCGATGATTTTAGGGGCTGGGATTGAGTACAATTTAAGTGGCAATACCAGTTTCTATTGTGGACTTAGATTCAACAATGGATTTACAGACATGTTAAGAGATAAAAAATCTAAAATGATCAATAATGTTTTAGGCTTAGAAATCGGTTTCTTCTTTTAATTCATTTAAAGCATGAAAATTACCTTAGCGCAAATCAATCTCACTATTGGTGATTTTAAAGGTAATTTTGCGGCTATAGTTTCTGCTATTGAGCATGCTCAAAGCGAAGGTTCTGAACTGATTGTTTTTAGTGAGTTAGCGGTTTGTGCCTATCCGCCAGATGATTTACTCAACCACAAAAGCTTTGTAGAAGATTGTCAAAATGTGATTCACTATCTGCTTCCCTACAGTAAAAAGATAGCCATCATCATTGGCTCACCAACTTTTAATTCGCAAGCTGAAGGTCGTCAATTGTATAACTCAGCCTGTGTTTTACAAGGGGGGCATTTAACTCATACCATTCACAAAACCCTATTGCCCACTTATGATGTGTTTGATGAATCAAGGTATTTTGAGCCCAACACACAATTCGAATTGATCAAGATTAATGGTAATCAAGTAGCAATCACCATTTGTGAAGATTTATGGTTTGATGCCAACGACTTTAAATACAAACACAATCCACTTTCTGCTTTAAGTGCATTGAATCCTGATGTCGTTATTAATTTATCGGCCTCTCCTTTTAATCAGCACAAGCAGGAAGAACGATATGATACCCTTAAACGCGCTGCCTTAGGGTTTAATAAACCATTGATTTATGTCAACCAAGTTGGAGCCCATACTGATTTAATATTTGATGGTCGTTCTATGGTATTCAATGCTCAGGGAGAAATGTGTTGGCAAGCTAAAGCATTTGATGAGGCTATTTATACAGTCGATACCAATCACATTAGCCCAGTTGAGGAAACCACGATCAATAGTATAGAAGAAATTTACAATGCACTTGTTTTTGGATTAAAGGATTATTTTCAAAAAAATGGATTTAAAACTGCCTTGTTAGGGTCTTCTGGAGGAATAGATTCAGCGGTAGTTCAGGCTTTATTGAGCGATGCCATTGGTGCAGAAAATGTGACAGCTGTATTAATGCCATCAAAATATTCCAGTGAAGGCAGTGTTCAAGATGCAATGACTTTAAGTCAACAACTGGGCAATCCCTATTTTCAATTGCCAATTGCCACTATCATTGATGCCTATGATAAGGTCTTAGATCCTTTATACAACGGTTTACCAATAGGTTTAGCTGAAGAAAATATTCAAGCCAGAACCAGGGCCAATTTGTTAATGTCTCTAAGCAATAAGTTTGGTCACATTTTAATCAATACCAGTAATAAGAGTGAATTATCTGTAGGGTATTCAACCTTATATGGTGATTTGTGCGGCAGT
>Ga0255135_1000035_pt1 | contig 29097 bp, 25 predicted proteins | sample Law_Atlam_RepA_8_FD_188552 | JGI IMG/M metagenome (GOLD analysis project Ga0255135, IMG submission 188552) | Freshwater microbial communities from St. Lawrence River, New York, United States - Law_Atlam_RepA_8d | ecosystem: Environmental > Aquatic > Freshwater > River | place: USA: New York...
ACTCTCTGGAGTTCCCTCCGCAACTGGATCGGACACAGGTGCTCAACCGACTGAAGCCACTGCTGGAAGATGCACGTATCCACAAGCTTGCACATGAAGTCAAATTTCAAATGCACGTCCTGGAGAATTGCGGCATCCGCCTTGCCGGCCTCCGTTTTGACACTCTCACGGGTTCGTACGTCCTCAATTCTGTCGCTACGGATCACTCTCTGGCGAACATTGCGCAACATTACGGGAAGCTGGACCTTGACGTTCCCGGAGCGCTGCTTGGCAAGGGCAAGGCGCGCCTTGCCTTCAGTCAGCTCGACCTTCCTTCAGCCACGGCCTTTGCCGCGCGCAAGGCTGATCTGGTCCTGCGGCTGAGTGATCTGCTCGGCGCCCGCTTGTCAAAAACGGGCGAACTTGCGGGCTTGCACAAGTATTACGAAATGGCACTGATCCCGGTGTTGCAACGCATGGAGCGCTGCGGAATTCAGGTTGACCCAGACTTGCTGGGCAAACAAAGCAAGGCGCTAGGCAGTCGCCTGATCGAGGTTGAACGGGAAGCCTATGCGTTGGCGGGCGAGGAGTTCAACCTGGGGTCTCCAAAGCAGCTGCAGGCCATCTTCTATGACAAGTTGAAGTTGCCGGTCCTCAAGAAGACGCCAACCGGACAGCCTTCCACTGCAGAGCCTGTCCTGCAGGAGCTGGCGCTGGACTACGAACTGCCGCGCCTGATCATGGATCACCGGGGACTCAGCAAGCTCAAGTCTACCTATACGGACAAGCTGCCTCTGGACATCAACAAACGCTCAGGTCGAATCCACTCCAGCTTTCAGCAGGCGGTCGCGGCCACGGGGCGTTTGTCTTCCACGGAACCGAACCTGCAGAACATTCCCATTCGCACCGCGGAAGGGCGCAAGGTGCGTCAGGCGTTTGTGGCCAGCCCTGGCCGCAAGCTGCTGGCGGCCGACTACTCGCAGGTGGAGCTGCGCATCATGGCGCACCTGTCCCGCGATCCCGGGCTGTTGAAAGCATTTTCGAGCGCGCAGGATGTGCATCGCGCCACGGCTTCGGAGGTTTTCGGCACGCCTCTGGAAGAAGTCAGCAGCGAACAGCGTCGCCGTGCCAAAGCCATCAACTTCGGGCTGATCTATGGCATGTCCGCCTTCGGGTTGGCGAATCAACTCGGAATTGACCGTCACAGTGCGCAGCACTACGTCGATCTGTACTTTCAGAAGTATCCGGGAGTCCTGCATTACATGGAGCAGACGCAGGCGCTGGCTGACGAACTGGGCTACGTGGAAACGCTTTTCGGCAGAAGGCTTTACCTGCCCGATATTCACGCCGGCAACGGCATGCTGCGCAAGGCAGCGCAGCGCACCGCAATCAATGCACCCATGCAGGGGACGGCGGCGGACATCATCAAGCAGGCCATGATTGATATCGACCACTGGCTGGCGGCAGGCGCGATTGATGCGCGCATGGTGCTGCAGGTGCACGACGAACTGGTTTTCGAGGTTGCCGAGAAAGACGTGGCGCTGCTGACCGAAGGTGTCCGCTTCCGCATGGTGAGTGCGGCTGCCATGGATGTGCCACTGGTGGTTGACGTGGGTGTTGGCAACAACTGGGATGAAGCGCACTGAAGCGGCATTGCGCCAAGTGCAGGCCGCCTGATTATCCGGCTTCCTGCTCTTCAGTTGCCGGTGCCGGAATTGCCATCCAGCGATCCAGGACTGCTTCCAGCTCGGGGATGCCTGATTTGGTCATGGAAGAAAACAGTTGAATACTGGCGTTGGGGTAATCTGTCAGCTGGCGTCGCGCGCCCAGAAGAGCATTTTGTGACGCGCCGCGCGTCAATTTGTCAGCTTTGGTAAGCAGGATGTGAATCGGCAGATTGGACTGATGAGACCAGTTGATCATCATCAAGTCGAAATCCTTGAAGGCGTGGCGGACGTCTGTCAGCAACACCAGGCCGGCCAATGCATCGCGCTCGTTCAAGTAAAGCTCGAGATGTTCCTGCCACTGATCCTTCACACTCAAGGGCACCTTGGCGTAGCCATAGCCCGGCAGATCAACCAGATAGCGCGCCTCCCCGATTCCGAAAAAATTGATAAGCTGCGTTCGGCCCGGGGTCTTGCTGGTGCGGGCAAGGCGGTTCTGATTGGTGAGGGCATTGATGGCGCTGGATTTGCCGGCATTGGAGCGGCCGGCAAAAGCGACTTCGCGAAGACTGTCAGCGGGACAATCCTCCAGGCCCACGGAGCTGGTTGTAAAGCTGGCTGTTTTGTAATTCATGGGCGCACTAGATACAGTAAGCCTTGGAAGATCGCAAGCTTGACTGGCGCTGAGGCGGGAAAGGCGGACAATTTGCCGATGGCAGAGCTCCAATTCATAGAGTAATGCAAAGTCTTGCGTTATAATCCGCGCCCGTTCGCTTGTGGAAAATTGCTCATTGAGCCAGTACGGGCGCCCTTCACAGGGCATCTGCACCGCGTTGGCAACAGCCGACGGATCGAATTTTAAGCACTCTGAAAACACTGGGAATTTGGACTATTCATGAAAAATCTATTCACCAAGAATGTAGTGATTCTCGCATCCACCCTGATCCTTGCCGCAACAGCGAGCATGGGCTACGCGCAAGGGAATGCGGCCGCAGGCGAAAGCAAGGTTGTTGTTTGTGGGGCATGCCACGGCGCGACGGGCAACAGTGCTGTTGCCGAGAATCCAAAACTGGCTGGCCAGAATGCCAGATACCTTTTGAAGCAACTGCACGATATCAAGAGCGGCGCACGTGTCGTCCCGCTGATGACAGGGCTGCTCGACAACTCCAGTGAGCAAGACCTTCAGGACATGGCTGCCTTCTATGCAGAACAGGAAAAGACTCTTGAAGGGGCCAATCCTGATCTGGTCGAGCTTGGCGAGAGCATTTACCGTTCCGGCGTCGAAAGTCTGAATGTTGCTGCCTGCTCTGCCTGCCACTCTCCCACAGGGCAAGGCAACGAACAGGCCGGCTTCCCTGCACTGGGTGGTCAGCATGCACAGTACACTGCCAATCAGCTGAAGGCATTCCGCTCCGGTTCTCGTGCCAACGACGGCAATGCGATGCCAATGCGTATCGTCGCTGAGCGTCTGACAGATCGCGAAATCGATGCGATCGCCAGCTACTTGTCAGGGCTGAACTGAGTTAAAAGAGATCGCGGTCTCTGAGAGGCTGTTGAATTGAATTGAACCTACTTCTGTAGAGGGAGCACACGCAATGCACAAACTCATCAAGCAGTTACTCGCAGTTCTGGTTCTGGCGCCTCTGGCGTTCACGGCGCTGGCTCAGCCAGCGCGTTACGTTGAAGGCACGCATTACATTGTGCTGCCGACGGCGGTCCGGACCGCTGACCCGGCGAAGATCGAAGTAGTTGAAGTGTTCTGGTACGGCTGCAGCCACTGCTTCCGTTTCGAGCCGCTCATTGAAAACTGGGAAGCCGGTATTGCTGCTGATGTGAGTTTTGTTCGTTTCCCGGGCATGTGGAATGATCTGATGAAGATTCATGCCCAGGCCTACTTTGCAGCGGAGGCGCTCGGCAAAGTGCACGAGCTCCACACCCCAATGTTCGAAGCCATCAACGTGCAGGGCAATCGATTGCAGAACGAGCAGCAGTTGTCTGCTCTGTTTACCCAGCATGGCGTAACAGCAGAAGAGTTCAGCGCCGCGTTCAACTCCTTTGCAGTTCGCACCAAGGTCAACCAGGCTGAAGCGAAAATGCGTGAGTATCAGGTGCGCAGCACGCCGAACATGATAGTGAATGGCAAGTACCTGATCTCTACTGGTGAAGCCGTGCCGACTCAGCAGGAAATGCTGGAAGTCGTCAATTTCCTTGTGGACAAGGAAAGAAGCTCCAGCTGATTTGCGTCGCCGCACCGCAGACTTTCGTCAATGCCCATGTCGGGGAACCATGTCCTCCGCATGGGCTGACAGGGCCGTCAGAAATTGAAAGTATCCTGCACACGAGTCGCATAAATGAGCCAAAGGGACACCGACAACATTGAGGCTACGCGTTGGAAGAAGAAGTTTCTCGACGTCCTCGAAGTTCATGACCAACGCGAAAAGTCCCTGATCAACAGAATTCGTCTGCTGCGCCGCGGTCTCGTGGGCGTCAGTCTGGCGGGTGACGGCCTCGACACCACCCTTGATCGTGAACTGAATGCCCTGCGTACCACCCTGCGGACAGAAGACAATGAGTCTGGCCTCGAAGCCCTGCTGGAGCGCATTGAGAAATCCGTTCTGCGTCTCGACACGCGCAAGGAACAAAGTACCAGGGGCATACAGAACGCACTGACCCTCAGCGCAGCGCAATTGCAGGAGCTCGATGTATCCCGTGAGCTCAAGCGAGCCATAAAGCAGTATTCCAAGGAGCTCCCCGGCAAACTCAAGGACTCGCAAAGTCACGCCGAGTTGATTATCGACCTGCTCGAATTGCTGCGCATGGTGGTTCGGGAACTGACCCATCAGCCTGAAACTGAAGCAACGCAGCCGACTGCGGGTTTCTGGAGCAGACTGTTCGGCGCTGACAAAGCAGAGGCCGCATCTCCCTCTCTGCCGACTATTGCGGGCACCTCAGCGCCAGCAATCCCCGGTGCACCGACAGCGGCCCGGACTTCAGAAATCGCCGTTGCTTCTGCCGCCGCACATTCGACTGCCAGCAGGCCCCAAACCATTGTGTCGGCCTCCATGCCTTCCCAGTCGTCCGGCAACCCTGTTCCTCGTTCAGACGAACCAGCGCGCGTAGAAGCAGAAGGGGACGACCCCACACGGATCTCTGTGCAGGTCGAATCAGCGGAAATTCCACCGGTCCACGAAGAGGCGCTGGCTCAACCCGTTATCGAAGAAGGTCAAGTGGCCGGCGATGCAGCGGATACCCTTACAGAAAGCGCAGTCCCTGTCAGCCCGGCCAGCTCGCCGCAAAGTGAGCCAGAACCAGCGTTTTCAGTCATCGCCAATCACGCTGAACCATTGATCCTGCGCATCCTTGAAAATATCTACATCTCTGAGCAATCCGTAGGACTGGCATCGCGCATTCGCAGTCGAGTCGCTCGTGGGCTGAACTGGTATGAGTTCATCGCCGTTCTCGAAGATATTGCCACGGTGATTACTACAACCCTTGAACAGGAGCGCTCGGAGTTCCAGCGTTTCCTGAATGAATTGAATGCCAGCCTGGGCCAGGTACAGGAGTATGTGCAGTTCTCCCGGGAGCAGGAAGGCGTCGCGCGAGAATCTGAGAAGGCTCTGGACGCGGCCGTCCGGTCGCAGATCACTGGTATCGCAGAGTCAGTCCAGGTCGCTGAGAATATCGGCGAGCTGAAGTCAGCCGTGCAGGGGCAGCTGAGCACCATCCTGTCTTCAATGGATTAATTCAAGGAAATGAAGCGCCAGCAGCAGCATCAGTCCTCGGAGCACTCCCGGCAGCTGGAAGAGCGAATACATGCCATGGACGCGGAATCGAGAGAGTTGCGCCTGCATCTTGCGCAGCAGGAACAGCTTGCCAGTCGCGATGCGCTGACCGAGTTGCCCAATCGTGCCGCCTATGACCGTCGCGTGCGTCAGGAAGTCGATGTCTGGCGCGACGCTGTGGACCAGGGCAGTGGCACCGGCCTGTGCCTGGTAGTTGCGGATGTCGACCACTTCAAGCACATCAATGACAATTACGGCCATCTTGCGGGCGACAAGGTGCTGCGGATTCTGGCCAAGGAAATCAGCGCCCGCGTCCGCCAGACAGACTTCGTCGCACGTTATGGTGGAGAGGAATTTGTCGTGCTGCTGAACAACATCACACTCGTCGATGCCGAGAAGCTGATGAACAACGTACGGCAGAAGATCGAGAAGTGTCCCTTTCACTTCAAGGAAAAGCAGGTGCAGATCACCATGTCGTTCGGTATTGCCGAATTCGGGCGCAATGACATGCCAGAGGCGGCATTCGAGCGAGCCGACAAAGCTCTGTACCGGGCCAAGCAGGGCGGCCGCAACCGCGTCTGCCTGGCGGAGTCACGCGATGTGCCCCCCGCCCCAGACAGTCCCGCCTGACTCTTTGCCCCGCGCGTTAAAACTATTTCGACAGATCTGGAGTCCTAAGGACGTTTCACACTCACACATACGGGAATTTTCCAAAGTACCATGATGTCCATGTCTTCACGCGCTGAACATTGGCGGCAACGTCTCTACGAGAGACTGCCTGCCAATCTCAAGACCTGGGCTCAGGCTGGCACGCGTGTGCATCTGCTCAAGCAGGTGAACAGTGTGTTGATGGTGCACGATGACCGTCTGTACGATCTCAGTAACGGCGCGTGGCGCAGTCTTTCGGGCGATGAAGGCACCAGTGCCACCAGTCTTGCCGCTGCGGCAAGAGAGCTGCTTGCCTCTGGCGCTGATCCCCGGGCAATACTCTTGATACTGCCCTCTTCCCACTTCATTGCCACCGCCGTAACCATGCCGGGAGTGGCAAGGGAAAATCTGCATTCAGCACTGCAGTTGCAAGCGCCTATCCTGCTGCCCAGTTACGAGGGCACACTGACGCTGGCAATCAACGCGGCAGCACGGGACTCCGAGTATCAGGACATCGCGTTGTGGACGGATGAAGGCCGGTTGAACGCGCTCTTCGACGCTTTCGCAGCGCAGGATCTGTTGTTGACTGCCGTACTTCCGCGAGCACTGGCGGCACTGACTGCCCCGCTCGGTCAGGAAACCCTGGTAGTGGAAGACACCGATGCAAGCAGCATTACCCACCTTGTCTATCGCAAGGGAGTGCTCTGTTCGTGGCTGCAGGTGGAGCGTGCCGACCTGCAGGATCCGGAGTTGCTGGCGCAGTGGAAGGAAGCAACCGGCCTCGCGCAGGCTGGCGGCTTGAGGGTGCAGAAACTGGCGAGTGCTCAGGATTGGGTAGAGCAACGCTCCCCGGCACACTGGGACGCCTTCTACTGCTTTCTGCCCGATGGTGCCCAGGCGGTTCGCCGGCAACTTGAAAAGGGGCGCAGATTCAAGCTCGCTGGCATCGCGGCCGCCGCAGCGGGAGTGCTCCTCGCCTCTCCTTTCCTGTGGCAGACCGTGCATATCCGCACCTTGGAATCCACACTGGCCTCCCAGCAGACACTTTCAGCCGACGCCCGCGCCAACCAGGCTGTCGTCCGTGACTTTGAACAGCGCTGGGGTGTGTTGAACGAGTTTCCGCGCCAGGATGTTGCGCAGACGCTGCTGCAGCTGCAGAACGTGCTCAGCCCCAGCGTCTTGAGTTCGCTGGAGCTGGTGGAGGGCGCGCTGCAGATCGAAGGCGAGAGCCCCGACCCCCAGAGCCTGCTTCAGCAACTGGAGCAGGACCCGATGTTCACCGGTGTCGATTTTGCCCGTGCCACCAGCAACGACCGTTATTACATCGAAATGCGGCTCAGCACAGTCAACTTCGATGGCTACAGGGAGCGCCATTTCGCGGAGGTCCAGCGCTGAGACCAGCGCTGGCGTACCAAAGGAACAACGAGAACAATGACCAAACGTGAACAGAACATCCTCGCCCTTGCCCTCGTGGTAGGCGTCGTCTTCGCAGCAACCCAGGGGCTGCCGGCGGCGCGTGCGTGGTATTCCCAGGGCGCCGCGCGGGTCGAGCAGCTGCAGACCGAGATCGCCCGCGAGCAGCGGCTGCAGGAAATGGCCGCCGACTGGGCCGAGCGCAGAGCCGGTGTGGAAGCCCGGGAAGCGGCGCTCGAAGCCATGCTGTTCCAGGAAACCTCGATTCCGCTGATCAGCGCCAGCGTGCAGCGTCTGGTGCGAGATCTGGCCGGCGCCACGGGCATCTCCATTACCTCCACCAAGCTGGCGGAGTCGATGGAAACGGGCGGCTGGCTGCTGGTGGAGCAGGAGCTTTCCCTGCTGACCGACAATCAGGAGAACATGCTGCGCCTGGTGCGTTCTCTGGAGAGTGCCACGCCCTGGTTGGCAGTCAGCAGTTTCAGCGTACGCCGCAACCGCAATGAATATGCCGGCACCCTGACGGTGGTCGGCTTCAGCAGGACCGACGCCTCGCGCGCCGGGCCGGCGGGGTGAGCCCATGAGCCGCATCCCACTCAGCCTGCCCATTTTCAGTCAGTTGCTGGAACAGGAAGGCATCGCCCCGGCCCAGGACTACAACGCGTCCGGCGAGCTTGTGTGCAACGCCCTGCCGGCCATTGAACTGCGGGCACGCATCCGCTTCATCGTGGGCGCCAGCGTGCACTTCCGCCGCGGCCATGGCGACGAGGTGTCGCGCCTGATGAAGCATTGGCGCGCAGAACTGTCGCCGCAGATTGACCAGGGTGCCGACATCTTCGTCTCCGGCTTTGAAGACGACGAAGACCTGAAGGACATGGCCTCCGAGGCCCCCATCATCCGGCTGGTGAATCATCTGTTCGCCCGCGCGCTGGACCTGAACGCCAGCGACATCCACTTCGAGCCCAACGAGGAACACCTCGACGTGCGCTGCCGTGTGGATGGCATCATGACTCGCATCGAGCGCCTGCCCATCAAGATTCACACCGCGGTCGCGTCACGCCTGAAGCTGATGGCGCGCCTGGACATCGGCGAGAAGCGCCTGCCCCAGGATGGGCGCATCGATTCCCGCATCGGCAGCAAGCAGCTGGACATGCGCGTCTCCACCCTGCCTGGCGTGCACGGCGAATCGGTAGTGCTGCGTATTCTGGATCGCAGTGACACAGCCGTAAGCCTGCAGCAACTGGGCATGCCCGAGGCCATCCTGGGCACCTATCAGCGCCTGATTACCCAGCCCCACGGCATGATCCTGATCACCGGCCCCACAGGCAGCGGCAAGACCACTACGCTCTATGCCACGCTGGAAAAGATCAACAGCGAGAAGCAGAAGATCATCACGGTGGAAGATCCGGTGGAATATCAGCTGGAAGGCATCACCCAGATTCAGGCCAACGCCAGTATCGGCCTGACCTTCGCGGCCGGCCTGCGTTCCATTGTGCGGCAGGACCCCGACGTGCTGATGGTGGGCGAGATCCGTGACCACGAGACCGCCGAGATCGCCATCGAGTCTGCCCTCACGGGCCACCTGGTGTTCTCCACACTGCATACCAATGATGCCGCCGGCGCCGTGACGCGCCTGCAGGACATGGGCGTCGAAGGCTATCTGATCAGCTCGAGCCTGCTGGCCATTCAGGCCCAGCGCCTGGTGCGCCGCATCTGCATCGATTGCAAAGTGCAGCAGCCCATCACCATCGACGAGGCCAATGTGCTGCAGATCGAGGCCAGCGACTACCCGATCCTGCATCGCGGCACTGGCTGCGACCGCTGTGGCGGCACCGGCTACCGGGGGCGCATCGGCCTGTATGAATTGCTGGTCATGTCCGACGCTATCCGTCACCACATTGCCAGCGGCGCCGATGCCAACATCATCCGCGATCAGGCCATCAGCGAAGGCATGAAAACCCTGCGTCAGGATGCGCTGGAGAAACTGGCTGCCGGTCTCACCACGCCCGAAGAAGTCGTGAGGGTCACGCGCGCCATATGAGTGCCGGCTACTATCGTTATCAGGCTTTCGACGCACAGGGCAATGTGCAGACGGGGCAGATCAATGCCGAGTCGGAGCGAGAGGCGCTGAAGATTCTGCAGGGCAAGAAACTGATTCCCGTAAAGATCGCGCGCTCGGAACAGGACGAGGGCGAACGCAGCCGGGGCCGCAAGGTCAAAGGGGTGCACCTGCTGGACTTCACCACCGGCCTGTGCACGCTGATCGAGGCGCGGGTGCCGCTGGACAAGGCCTTGCGCCTGCTGGAAGGCATCACCGAAGCGCCTGCCATGCGCCAGCTGGTGATCACGCTGCGGCGCGACGTGAAGGAAGGCAAGAGTCTGGCCGAGGCCATGGAGATGCGTCCCGATGTGTTTTCGCGGATGTACATCAACATCGTCCGCGCCGGGGAAGAGGGCGGCATTCTGCATCAGCTGCTGCCCGATCTGGTGGATTTTCTGGAGACCAGCGGTCGCAACCGCTCGGCGATCCTGTCGGCCATGATCTACCCCGTGGTGCTGCTGGTGACCGGCATCATCTCCGTGTTTCTGCTGCTGGTCTTCGTGGTGCCGCAGTTTGCCATCATGTTCGAGGATGCCGGCACCGAGATTCCGGCGTCGGCCGCGTTTTTGCTGGCGCTCAGTGAGGGCATTCAGCGTTATGGGTACCTGGTGATTCTGTTTTTCGTTGGCGTCTGGTTCTGGTGGAAGTGGCTAGATGCCGACCCGCAGCGCAAGCTGCAGAAGCATGCCTTCCTGCTGCGCGTGCCCATGCTGGGTGCCTTGCTGCTGTACAAGGATTGCGCGGTATTTGCCCGCACGCTGGGCGCCCTGCTGGAGGCTGGCATTCCGCTGATCCGCGCCCTGCGCGTGGCACGGGAAGTGGTGGCCAACACCGAGCTGACGCGGCACCTGAAGCAGGTGGAAGACGATGTGCGCGGCGGAGCTGGCCTGGGCCTGTCCATGGAGAAGACCAACCGCTTCCCCACGCTGCTGCACCAGCTGATTACGGTAGGAGAAGAGTCGGGCCGCACGGGCAGCATTCTGCTCAAGACGGCCGCGACCTTCGACATGTATGTGAAAAACCAGATGTCCAGTCTGGTGGCTGCGCTGCAGCCGGCCCTGATTCTGTTCCTCGGCATTGCCGTGGGCGGCATCACGATAACGATGCTTTCTGCGGTGTTCAGCATGAACAGCGTGGAATTCTGACACTGAAGCTCGGGAGTTGAATGGTGAACGGAAAAAAACAACTGGCACTTCTGGGTCTTGCCCTGGGACTCTCGTCCTGCGCGATCCTGCCATCGGGCGGCGGCAACAACGCCCCCGCCTCCGGCAGCGCCGGCAGTGGCGTGCAGTCCGGCAATGCAGCGAGCGGCGCGGCGATACTGGCGCAGACCTCCAGTGCCGAGACGCAACGTGAGCTGGAGCAGCAGCGTCTGATCGACGAGATCAACCGCGTCGGCGCCGCGTCGTCCGTGCCCGGCTATCGTGACGAGGCCCCCGCCTCGGTCAATACGCCGGCGGACAACCTGGTCGAGCTGAACTACGAGCAGGCCGATCTGCGCCTGATTCTCGAAGAGCTGGCCGACGCACTGGACGTCACCATGATCATCGACCCGACCATCGCCGACAAAGTCAGCGTACGCACCTCTGCCAACCGCCCGCTCACGCAGGAAGACATCTGGCCCCTGCTGCGTCTGCTGACGCGCCAGGTGGGCGTGGTCATCGAGCGCAACGGTGCCGTGTACTACGCCCGCAAGCAGATCAGCAATTTGCCGGAACAGATCACCACGCCAGCCGATGCCGCTTCTGCGACGGGCAGCATGATCATGCAGATTACGCCGCTGACCTACGTCAGCATCGAATCGGCACTGGAGATTCTCACGCCGCTGGTGGAGCCGGATGGCCGCGTGGTGCGCATTTCCAACAACAACACACTGGCGATCTCCGCCAGCGCCACCCAGCTGACCCGTATCAACGAACTCCTTGAAGTGATAGACGCAGACCCGTTCCAGAATCAGGGCCTGCATCTGTATCAGCTCCGCTATGCCAATGCCGCCGAAGTGGCGACAGAGCTGGCCGAGATACTGGAACTCATCGAAGGGGCATCCCCTGCCTACCAGGTGAAGGGTCTGGAGCGCATCAATTCCATTCTGGTCACTGCCCCAGCCAATCGCGGGTTCGAAGAGATCACCCGCTGGGTCGGCATTCTCGATGCGGACCGCGAGGAACAGGCCGAACAGCTGTTCCACTACCGCGTGAAGAATCTTACCGCTGTCGATCTGGCCACTACGCTGACAGACGTGTTCGCACTGAACGAGGAAGAGGAAGAAGACGCCACGCCCCCGCGCGATGATCTGGCGGAAACCATCAGCATCGTGACGCCCGACGGCGACACAGTGACCTCGCGTGTTCCGCCGGTTTTCGCAGGGGCTGCTGCGGGCGGTGAAATCGCAGTGTCCGCCGACCTGCGCGTGACCATCGTTGCGGATGAAGCCACCAACAGTCTGCTGATCCGCGCCAATCCGCGCGACTACCGGCAGCTGATGTCGACCATCAATCAGCTCGACGCCGTGCCGCTGCAGGTGATGATCAACGCCGTCATCGCCCAGATCACGCTGACCGACGAAACCCGCTTCGGGGTGGACTGGTCCCGCGTGGCCGACAATGCCCTGACCAATCCCATCTCTACCGCGACCGGCACCGGTTTCCTGCCCAATGGCGGACTGGACGGCCTGCTGTTCACCAAGTCGTTTCTCGACGGCGCTGCGCGGGTCGAAGCCACTCTGGAAGCGATTGCGTCCAACAACGATGTGCGCCTGCTGGCGCGCCCCTCGCTGACGGTGGTGAACAACATGGAGGGTGAAATCCAGATCGGCGCCGAGGTGCCTGTGCAGTCCGGAACGCAGACAACCGGCACGGGGGACAACATCATCAGCAGCATCCAGTACCGGCCTACGGGCATCGAGCTCTATATCACGCCGCGCATCAATGATGACGGCGTGGTGAACATGACCATTCGTCAGGTGCTCTCCTCCATTCAGGAAGACACTGGTGTGGCAGGAAACCCCGTGTTCCAGAATCAGGAGATCAGTACAACGGTTGTGGTACGCGATGGCGAGAACGTGGTGCTGGGCGGCCTGATCCAGTCCTCGAACTCCGATCTGAACAGTGGCCTGCCTGGCGTCAGCCGCATCCCGGTGCTGGGCGCCCTGTTCGGCTACCAGCAGGACACCGCCGAGCGCAAGGAGCTGTTCATCGTGCTGCGCCCGGAAGTGGTAAACCTGAACGAAAGCAGCTCGGCCGCGTACGCCGAGATCCTGCGGCGGTTTGAACTGGCCGCCGATATGTTTGAAGACGCGGGTCTTTGAAGAACCCATGAAAGGAGTAGTCATGAAGACAATGCAACGCAGCGTCGCGCCCAAGGCGCGCGGTTTCACCATCATCGAACTGCTGATCGTGATGGCCATTCTGGGAATGCTGGCCGTGATGGTCGCTCCGAACCTGTTCAATCAGGCCGACGGGGCGCGTCGCGATGCTGCCATGTCGCAGATCTCGTCCATCGGCTCGGCACTGGATACCCATCGGCTGGATGTCGGTGAGTATCCCGACGAGCTGCAGGGCCTGATGGAGAACACTACCGGACGCTCTTCCTGGAACGGCCCGTATCTGAACAATGATGTGCCACGCGACCCCTGGGGCTTCGAGTTCCAGTACAGCGTCGATGGCACTTCCTACACACTGATGTCCTACGGTGCCGACGGGCGCGCGGGTGGTGAGGACAATGACGCGGATATCAGCCGCTAAGCAGCTGACCAGAGGCTTCACTCTGCTGGAGCTGGTGATCGTGCTGGCCATTCTCGCCATGGGCAGCGTGCTGGTGATCCCGAACATCTCGGGCATGAGCGCACGCACCTTCAATGCCCAGGCGCGGGAAGCCCATTCCCTGCTCAACTACGCGCGGCGCAACGCGGTCGTCACGGGCCAGCCTGCCACGGCGAGGTTCCTGCCGGATTTGCGGGATGCCGAGGCGCTGCGCGAGGCCGGCGACGCTGCCGTGCGTTCCCGGCTGGGCGCCGACGACACCTGGAGCGCGCGCGACCTGACTCTTTCCTACCGCGACAGCACCCAGCAAGTGACCCCGGTGGAGGAATTCATCGACATCACCTTCTTCCCGGAAGGCGGCAGCACGGGCGGGGCGTTGATTCTGGCGCAGGACAGTCGCGAAGTGGTGATCAGCATCGACCCCTTTTCCGGCAAGGTGAAAACGGAGGAGCAGGAATGAGGCGAGGCGAAGCACAGCAAGGCTTCACGCTGCTGGAAGTGCTGGTGGCGCTGACCATCACCGGCATGGTCCTGGGCAGCCTGTTCGCGCTGGCGGCGGGCAGCAAGCAGCTGGCGTTTCGATCCGGCGAGAGTCTGGACGTGGCCATCGAGGCCCGCGCCCGCGTGCAGTTCGCCCTTCTGCAGGACGAGTACGGCGATGTGGAAGAAATTCTCGAGGGCGAGGAGCGCTTCGACATCCGCGCCAATGACTACCTCGAGCCCGTCACCCGCAAGACAGAACCCATGACCTTCAAGCTGCAGCACTACGAGATTGTTGACGAAGAGACCGATGAGCGCATTTCCGGAACCCGCTGGGTCAAGCTTGAACTGCCCGAGTGAGGGGGGGTTCACGCTGATCGAGGTCGTGCTGTCGCTGGCGCTGACCGCCATGTTGCTGAGCCTTCTCAGCACGGGCATGTATGCCGTCATGAACGACTGGGAGAACGACACAGCCGTGCTCGACGCGAGCCTGGACGAGACGGTCGCCATCCTGCAGCTCGAACGCGCTCTGCAGGGCGCCTTTCCCCACAGCTACCGCGATGTGAATTCCCTCGGCCGACTGGTGTATTTCCAGGGCGAGGACGAGACGCTGAGCTGGGTATCCACGGTGTCGCCTCAGCGCAGCGGTGGACTGACGACGTGGCGGCTGGAATCAGTGGAGGACGAAGGCGTCTATCTGCAGCTGGCACCGGCCAAGAGCGATGACCCGGCGCCCCGTCTGGAGAACATCGAGCCGGTGTTGCTGCTGCCCAATTACACCGCCCGTTTCAGTTATCTCTATGAAGAGCTGGACTTCAGCAAACAGTGGCGCGAGGACTGGCCCGGGCAGGAGATGTTTGTGCTGCCGCTGGCCGTGCATGTGCTGCTGACGCCCATTGAACGTGCCGACCGCGACAAGGTCGTCAACATCGTCGCGCGCATTCGCGCCAATGAGCACCGCGAACTGCGTCCGGCGTTCGCGCCCCAGCAGAACATCCGCGCGCCACAGCCGGCCAGCCCGCAGCTGGGAGGGCCCTGACATGCGCAGCCAACGCGGGTCCGTGATCATCATTGTGTTGTGGACGTCGATCCTGCTTACCGTGCTGGTCACCGTCATGGCCGGCAAGGTACAGCTGTCTGCGCGCACGGCGTTCCATAATCAGCAGGCTGTCACCGATCTGGCCGACGTGGCCTCGGCGATGGCCATGGCCGAGATGGAGCTGATTCTGGAGCCGATGGAAGAACCCATCGACTATCTGCCCGCGACCGACGACCTGGGCAATCCCCGCTTGCCCGCTCACCGCTTCAACGGCCAGCCCCTCACCCTGCAGTATCCCGCAGGGGAGGAGATGGTGGTGCGCATTTATGACCACGCGGGCAAGATCAATCTCAATCGCCTCGATCGGCGCGGCATGCAGCTGCTGCTGGAGTTCTGGCTCGGGCCCGATGCCGATCCGCGACAGGTGCAGGAACATCTGGATGCCTGGGGCGACTGGGTCGACCTCAACGATCTGGCCGCCATCAATGGCGCTGACACGGACTACTATGAATCCCTTGACCCGCCTTATACCCCGCGCAACTACCCCGAGCTGGACACTGTGGAAGAACTGCGGCTGATCCGCGGCTTTGATGAACTGTTCAAGGATGTGAATCTGGAGGCAGCCTTCACCATTTATGGTTCCAACGAGACGGTGAATCTGAACCTGGCCACGCGCGAGGCCATGCGCCTGCTGCCGGGGCTGAACGACGAGCTGATCGAGGAGATCATCGCCTGGCGCCAGACCCGCGACTTCGCCAATCGCAACGATGTGGGCGAGCTGGTGCCGCTGGAAAACTTCGTGGAACTGTCGAACTGGATCGGCAACAACACCTCGTCGTATTTTTCGGTGTATGCGTATCCGAAGGCGCAGTCACAACGTGATGCAGAGGCGGCTGCTGAGGACACTGGTGACGAAGAAGACGTGACGCCCGAGGCCGACCCGGTGACGCAGGCCTACATGGAGATCATGGAGTTCCGCAACCGCGCGGCACGCGGCAGGGTGTACATGGTGGACCCGTATGCGCGCCTGCCGGACACGGCGCCGCCGCGGGTGCAAGAGTAGCCATTGTGGGAGTCAGTTCTGACTGTGAGAGGAGGCACTGACTGTGGGAGGAGGCACTGACTGTGGGAGCGGGCCTTGCCCGCGAACGGTTCTTCGCGGGCAAGGCCCGCTCCCAAAGGCCAGGCAGCTCCCACAAGTCAGCTCAAACAAGTCAGTTCAAACAAGTCAGTCCCGCTCCACACTCCAGTCCACGCGCATCACCACCGAACCCACGCCCTTGTTCGACTTGATCTTGATGAGGTTGCTCAACTTGGTTTCATACCACAGCAGGCCGCTGGCATCGGCCACGCCGCCCAGCACATGGAATTCCCCCACGCGCATGGACACCGCATTCAGGCGCGAGCGCACGGTCAGAATCTCGCCTTTCTTGAACGGCCCTTTCGGAACATCGTCCAGGTCGGTGGTCAGATAGGCCGACATGATCTCGCTCAGGTTGCGCATGATGGCGAAGCCGAAGTTGCAGGTCAGGTTGTCGGCGAGGATCTCGACTTTCGTTTCCATGATGACGTCGGTGAGCGGTTCGATGGAGTCGATTTCCTCGCCGTCCAGATTGCGGATCATGGTGTAGATGACGCGGCAGTCCTTGATCTTGCGATCTTCCACTTCGTTGATGTCCAGTGGCTCGTGATGATCCACCGAGCGGCTGTTGCAGTACGCCTCGTAATTGCCCACAACGAGATGGCTCTCGCCGATCTCGCGGATGCGGCCCTTCTCGAGCCAGATGGCGGTGTCGCACAGCTCCTGCACGTGGTACATGGAGTGACTGCAGAAGATCATGGTCTTGTTCTGCTTGCGGAACTCGTTCATGCGCTCCACGCACTTCTTCTGGAACGCGATGTCGCCTACTGACAGCGCTTCGTCGATCACCAGCACGTCGGGCCGCACCATGGTGGCGATGGAGAACGCCAGGCGCACATACATGCCGGACGAGTAGGTCTTCACCGGGCGGTCGATGAAGTCCCCCAGCTCGGAAAACTCGATGATCTCGCGTTCCATGTCGGCGATATTCGCGTCGGGCACGCCCAGCAGCGCCGCGTTCAGATAGATGTTGCGACGGCCGGTGAACTCGGGATGGAAGCCGGCGCCCAGCTCCAGCAGCGCGGCCACCTGGCCCTTGATGGAGATGTTGCCGCTGGTGGGCTGCAGCGTGCCCACCAGCAGCTTCATGAGGGTGGACTTGCCGGCGCCATTGTCGCCAATGATGCCCAGGCTGCGCCCTTCCAGCACGGTGAACGAGATGTCCTGCAGCACATGGAACAGATTGTGGCGTGGCTTGCGCGTCAGCAGCTCGATCAGGCGGTCCTGCGGACGCTCGTAGATGCGGTAGTCCTTGTGAATATTCTCGACGGCAATGCTGTACATGGCGCGTCCTCCTTACAGCACGTCGCCGAAGGCGTGACGGATGCGCATGAACACCCAGCCTCCGAACAGATAGGTGACAAGGGACACTGGCACGATGACCAGGAAGCTGCTCATCGAGAAGCTGTCCAGCAGGATCAGCTCCCGGTACATCTGCACGAAGCTGTGCATGGGGTTGAGAATCAGCAGCGGCTGATATTCCACCGGAATCATCGACACCGGGTACACGATGGGCGTGAGGAAGAACCAGGTGGTCAGCGCCAGCGCGACGATCTGCTGCACGTCACGCAGGAACACGCACAGCGCCGAAAGAATCGCCACCAGACCCATGGTGAACAGGAACTGGAACAGGAAGATGAGGGGCAGCCACAGCCACAACAACGAAAAATAGCCCTGCAACGCCAGATAGAACAGGAACAGCCCCAGCGCAATGCCGTGCACCATGTAGGGCACCAGCGTGCCAACCGCCGGAATGATCTGTACGGGGAACATCACCTTGGTGATCAGCGGTGCCTTCTCCAGCAGCATGGTGCTGGCGCGGCCCACGGCGTCGGCAAACGCGAACCACGGCAGATAGCCCATCATCATGAACACCACGAACGGGATGCCGTCGTACTCCGCCGGCATTGGGGCGCGGAACACCACGCTGAACATGAACGAGTAGATCAGGATGTTGACGATGGGCGTGACGAACAGCCAGAGTTTGCCGCCCAGGGAGCCGGCGAACTGGCCCGTGAAGTCCTGTCTGACGAAGTTGTGAAACAGACGGTAGTGGGTGAACGGGGCGCGCAGCCACTGTGAGAGAAGAGAGAAAAACATTCCTGGTAATCAATTCCTTGTAATTGAGGAGACTGTCAGCTTGTGGGAGCGGGCCTTGCTGTGGGAGCGGGCTTGCCCGCGAACAAGTTCAAACCAGGAAAGTTCGCGGGCAAGCCCGCTCCCACAGCAAGGCCCGCTCCCACAGCAGGGCCCGCTCCCACAGTTCAGCCCTCTGCTTCAGTTCTGCGGCTCCACCAGCCAGTTGCCGACATCCAGCAGATCGTCGGCGCTGAGTGTGCCCGCTTCGCGCTTGAGCAGCAGCGAGTAACGGATGTGATCATAGCGCGCGCGCTGCAGGTCGCGCTCGGCGCTGAAGCGGTCGCGCAGGGCGTTGAGGACATCGACACTGTTTACCGTACCCAGCTCGAAGCCGCGCTGTCTGGCGGTATAGGACAAGGCTGTGGACTCGGCAAGGCGCTCCGCAGCCTGCACTCGCAGCTCGGCCGATTTCACCTGCAGGAAGGCCATCCGGGTGCTCTCGACAATTTCCAGTTCAACCTGGCGCAATTCGTTCTCGGCGATCGTGTGCTGGCTGCGGGCTTCTGCCACCTGGGCGCGGTTGCTGCCCCCCGCGAAAATTGGAATCTGTACATCCACGCCGATGTAGTCAGTGTCGGTGCGATTGATGGGCACGTTGTCGAAGCCAATGTCCGAGAGTTGTTTCTGGGCAATCAGCGTGACGCGAGGCATGTAGGCACCCTGACGCTGCGCAACCATCTTGTCGGCGGCATCCACGGCGAATTCCCGCGCGCGAATCTGCTGATTGCCTGTGCGGGCCTGTTCAAGCCAGGACTCCACGCTGCCTTGCACGGCCGGAATTGCCAGCGCCGGGTCCAGTCGGAACAATTCGCCGACGCTGACGCCCGTGATGGCGCGCAGTTCTTCCCGCGACAGCGCCAGCTGGCTTTCCAGGTCCAGCTGCTGGGCCTGCGCAAATGCCAGGCGTGCCTGGGCATCATACAAATCGGTGATCTGCACCTGCTGCAGATCGAACAGGCGCTGCACCATGTTCGTCTGATTGGTGACGGCCTCCACTTCAGACGCCGCAGAAATCACCGCATCCTCGGCCTGCAGCACGTTGAAGTATTTTTCGGCGACATCGGTCAGCAGGGCAGCGAGTGCAGAAAAGTATTCCGCCTCGGCCAGGTCCTCGAGGATGGCCGCCTGTTTGCGGGCATTGAAGGCCTCCCAGTTGAAAAGCACCTGGGTCAGCTGCAGCGAATAGCGCTCGCCGCGGTATTCCGACACGCGGCCCAGCGCTTCCTGGGTGTTGTCAGAGGTGCTGGCATTGCCATTGAGCTGCGGCAGCAACTGCCCGCTGGCGGCCTTGCGCCTTTGAATGCCGGCGCTCCAGCGTTCTTCGGCGATGCGCAGACGGGGGCTGTAATCGAGTGCCGAGGTGAAGAAGTCTTCCAGCGTGCTGCCCTGCACGATCACTGTGCTGACCCCGTCCCGGTCTTCCGCACTGAAGGACGGTGCGCTCCACGCTGTGCAGGCCAGGCCAAGGGCGAGGGTGCCAAACATAGTCAGTGAGGTTCGCATCAGTCTTCACGCAGGCTGCGCGCGAGCGCATTGGAAAAGGGTTTCATGACGTACTGCATGAACGTGCGTGAGCCGGAAGTAATGAACACTTCGGCGGGCATCCCCGGTACCAGCGTCAGATTGCCCAGATCCTGCATGCCTTCTTCCGTCACAGCCACGCGGGCGAGGTAATACGTCATGCCGGTGGTCTGATCCGCCATGGCATCAGCAGACACACTCAGCACTGTGCCGAAAATGGTGGGAACGGAACTGTTGAAACTGGAGAAGCGGATGGTGGCTTCCTGGCCGGCGACGACACGGTCGATATCGCCGGGCTGGACGCGGGCCTCAATGACCAGCTCGTCACTCTGTGGCACTACTTCGGCGATGGGTGCGCCTGGCCCGATCACGCCGCCTTCCGTGTGGTACTGCATGCCGGCAACGATGCCGGCCACTGGTGCGCGGATGACGGTACGCTCCACGATGTCGTTGAGAGCAATCATGCGCTCTCGAGCGTCCTTCAGGCGGGTCTGGGCTTCGCTGAGCATGCTGGCCACTTCCGAACGGAATTCATTTTCAGTCTGCAGGATCTGCAACTGGGTTTCGCCTATCTGCATTTCGGTCGAGGAAATGGTCGCCACCATCTCGGCAGCTTCGCCTTTGTACACGGCGTGATTGCGCTCCAGCTCGCGCAGTCTCAGCTTGTCGGCGAAACCTTCTTCCAGAAGGATGCGGACATCGGCCAGTTCCGCGCCAAAGGAGGCTGCCAGCTCTTCCTTGCTCTGTCGCATGGCTTCCAGGCCGTTCAAGCGCGAGCGCAGCTGTTCGATGCGCTGCTCCAGCACCGCCGTGCTGCCTTCCATGGAGGCTTTGCGTGCTGCGAAGATGTGGGTCTGGGCGTCCATTTCGGCCCGCGCGCTGACGCCTGCGGTGATCAGGCTGGCGGGATACTGAATGGCCGCCGCGTCGTCGCGCTCGGCAATCAGGCGCGCTTCCAGGGCTGTCAGCGCGATCAGCTGGGCATTGTTGATCTCCATCTGGGCCTGTGCCTGGGTGTCATCGAGCACCAGCAGCACGTCATCCACATTGACCTGATCGCCATTCTGCACGCGGATCTCGCGGATCATGCCGCCTTCCAGGTGCTGAATGACTTTCTTGTAGGAGCGGACGGTGACCGAGCCCGGCGCATGGGCGGCCCCTTCAATGGGCGCAAGCACGGACCAGAGGCCGAAGCCGCCGAATACAGCCAGCAGCATCAGGGTACCGATGCGGCGGGGCTTTTCCAGGCTGGTCTCCACCTCTGCCAGATAAGTGTCCCCGTGCGGGGTGGCCTCAGCCTGCAGGGCTGGAAGATTGTCTGGGTTGTTGCGATTCACTGTCACGGTATCTGTCCCGATTCTCTTGAGGGTGGAGTGCTCAGTTCTGAGCTGTCTTGCGCGCGTCCGGCTGAGGCAGCAGGGCCGAGAGCACGTGATCGCGAGTACCGAAATTCACTGCTTGGCCATCTTTCATCACGAGCACTTTGTCCACGCACATCAGCACCATGGTGCGATGGGTAATCACAATGACCGTGCAGCCTTGTGCTTTCACACGCTGGAGAGCAGCAACCAGTTCCTTTTCACCCTGGTCATCCAGGTTGGAATTGGGTTCGTCCAGAATCAGCAGTTTCGGATCGCCATAAACGGCGCGCGCCAGCCCGATGCGCTGCCGCTGACCGCCGGACAGAATGCCGCCGGCACCCCCGATGATGGTGTCGTAGCCCTGGGGCAGGCGCAGGATCAGCTCATGGACGCCAGCCAGCTGGGCCGCAGCCACGATTTTTTCCGCATCGCGCTCGCCGAACCGGCAGATGTTGTCGGAGATGGTGCCGTCGAACAGTTCAATATCCTGGGGCAGATAGCCGATGTGGGGGCCAAGCTCCTCACGCTCCCACGAGAAAATGTCGGCGCCATCCAGTCGGACTTTGCCGCCGCCCGTTGGCCACAGGCCCAGCAATGCGCGAGCAAGGGTGGATTTGCCGCTGGCACTCGGGCCGACGATGCCCAGCGCTTCGCCTGCACTGAGATCAAAAGAGACGCCCTTGACCACCGGTGCCTTCGCCCCCGGAGGCGTGACATAGACCTGCTCCACCTGCACATTGCCCTGCGGCGCCGGCAAGGTCATGGTCTCGTCATCGGCAGGGATGCGCTCCAGCAATTGCCCGAGTCGCTCATACTGCGCGCGTGCCACGGAGAAACCCTTCCAGGTGCCTACCAGCATGTCGATGGGCGCAAGCGCCCGGCCGAGCAACAACGAGCCGGCGATCATCATGCCCGGCGAGATTTCCTGGCGCAGGGCCAGCAGCGCGCCCAGTCCAAGAATCAGTGACTGGGTGATGACGCGGAACGACTTGGAGAGTGTGCTCAGGATGCCTGCCAGGCGACTGGCATTGGTCTGCAGGTGCAGCACCTTGTCGGCTCGCACTTGCTGACGCCGGCGCACATTGCTCAACATGCCCATGGCAGAAATGACTTCCACATTGCGCATGCTGCCATTGATCTGGTTGTTGACCCAGTTGGCTTCCTGGTTGGCTTCCTTGAGCTTGTTGGTGGTCACCTTCTCGGTGATCCAGGCCAGGGCCACCATCACGATGCCGGCCACGATGGCGGTGATGCCGAACAGCGGGTGGAACATGAACATCACGATGACGTAAATGGGGAACCATGGCGCATCAAAGAACGCAAACAGACCGTTGCCGGTGAGGAACTGGCGCAGCTGCGAGAGGTCATTGCTGGCTTGTGAACTATTGGCTGAGCCGCCTGTGTAAAGCGCCTGCTTGAAAGAGGCATCGAAAACGCGGTCGCGCAGATTCTGCTCGATCTTGTTGCCGGCACTGACCAGAATCATCGAGCGCACCCACTCAAAGCCGCCCATTGCGGCCATCAGGAACACCATGATCAGGGTCAGCATCGCCAGCGTGGAAATGCTGCCACTGGCAACGACGCGGTCGTAAACCAGCATCATGTACATGATGGGAACCAGCATCAGGATATTGATGGCGGCACTGTAGACCCCGGCGAGGATGAAGTACTGCCTGACGGCCTTGAAGCCTTCAAACAATTCCTTGTAGCGAATGTTGTTCTTGGTGTCTTTCATTGTTCTCAGGCTGCTTGTGGTTCGTTGAGAGAGAGCTAAGTTGGGCGATGCCCTGTGCATTTCAAGCCGGAGCCAGCAACCAGCCCGCCGATTGGGCCGGGATTGTACACCAGCTGCCAGCCAGGCGTCAGAGCTCCAGTTTGCCTTCGGCCAGTTCCCGCAGGGTGTCCGGGTCTGTGATCAGCAGGCTGCTTGAGCCATCCCGTCTGACGATCTGCCGGGTCTGCAGTGTCTGGAATACACGCGTCACGGTCTCACGGCTGAGGTTCAGCATGATCGCGATCTCCATATGGGTAGGCGGGTTGCTGATCATCACGGGCAACCGGCCATCTTCCTTTACCAGCATCCAGAGCTGACAGCACACCCGCTGGCTGATGCTGGGAAGCCCGAGCAGCGAGCGCTGTTTTGTCATCTGCCGCAGTCGGGCCGCCAGGCGTTCGCCCATCACCCGGAACACCTGGGGGTGGCTCAACATGACGGCCCGCAGGCTCTCCATCGGCACAAAAACACTCACGACGGCGGTCAATGCAATGACGAATTCGGGTTGCGGACCATGGTCAAACAAGCCAACCTCGCCGCAGAAATCACCCGGCTCCACGAAATAGAGCCCGACCTCCCGTCCGTCGATGGTAAAGTCCACACCCTGCAGACGCCCTTCGAACAGGAAGCAGATAGCTTCTTCTCGCACCCCCGCGTTCAGGACTATGCCGCGTCTGGCGAACTTGCGCAGACTGGAAAGCGCGGCAAGCTGGCTGAGAATGTCGTGTGGCAGAGGCTTGAGAATGGGAAAAGTGCTTAGCAGCTCTGGGGTTACCACGATTAATGTTCAGTCCCTGGTGGCTGGTTTCGGCATTGCCCGGGCATTATAGGAGCTTGAACCCGAATAGCAAACGTGAGTATTTGCGGGGCGTGTGACTGCAATCACCCGTAAATCAATTGGTCTGGAGTACCTTGGCTACTGTCTTATTTGTGCCAGTACCGTCTCGGTACCAGCCACTCTTCCGACGCGGAGGAACCCATTATGAATTCATCGATCAACAAAGCGCTGCTGACACTTGCCTTGAGCATTGCCGCGGCGAGCGTGCAGGCACAGAACACGGCAGAGGTCGGAACGGTCAGTCTCGTTCTCGGCAAGGCCTATCTGGTATCTCCTGACAACTCTCGTGAACTCATTCGTGCCGGCACTGCCATCCAGGTAAACGATCAGATCATGACGGAATCGAATGGCCATGTTCACATTCGTTTCGTCGATCAGGCACTCGTCAGTGTGCGTCCCGACAGCCTTCTGGAAATCCAGCGTTACGATTTCAATCCGCAAAGCCCGGCAGACTCCTCGATCAAACTGAATCTTGTAGAAGGCATCACGCGCGCCATTTCCGGCGAAGGCGCCCATGCTGCCCGCGACCGCTTCCGCTTGAATACGCCTATCGCGGCGATTGGCGTTCGCGGGACTGATTTCGTGGTCAGCGCCTCTCAGGGCTCGGTCCGTGCACTGGTCAACGAAGGCGCGATCGTCATGGCGCCATTTTCCAGCGATTGCCTCGTCGACAATTTCGGGCCCTGCGCAGTCAACGCCGTAGAGCTCAGTCAAAGTACTGCCCAGATGGTCGCCCTGGATGATGCAGAGCCACTGCCGCGTCTGATGCCCGCGACCGATGAGCGTGGCACGCTGAGCCGAGAGGAAGTGGCCGTTGCTGACAACAATTCCAGTGCCGACGACAAGTCTGCCGGTACGGAAGTCTATCTGGAAACTGTGACATCGCGCCGTGTGACCGAAGTGGCGAGCAATGCGGTTGTCACTGTCACGCCGCCCACGATTCGTCCTCCGCAGCCACCCGTGGTGCTGCCTGATTTCACGCCTGACCTGGCGGTTGCGGCTTCCAGCCTGAAAAGCAACAACCTGGTCTGGGGCCGCTGGAATGGCCGCGATGGCATGGGTGACCGGGAACTCATTACCCTGGCCTATGCCGAAGCAAGCACCGGGCGCGACATCACCGTAGGCAACACGACCTACGGTCTGTTCCGTGACGGCAGTGGCAGCACGCAGATCAAGCCCGAGAAGGCCGTCGTCAGCTTCGCGCTCGACAGCGCGCAGGCCTTCTACCACTCCAGCTCCGGTGTCGTTGCCATGCAGGTCAACAGTGGCGCCTTGAACATCGACTTCAACGAGCGCAGTTTCGCCACGCAGCTGGGCATGAGCCATATCGCAACCGGCACCCTCAATTTCAGCGCTGCAGGCCGTATTTTCGAAGACGGTTACTTCCACAACAACACCGATACGCAGAGCATGGCGGGCGCGGTAAGTCTGGACGGCAAGGAGGCCGGTTATTTCTTTGACAAGCAACTGGGCGCTGGCAACAGCGTGCAGGGGCTGACGCTGTGGGACGCTCAATAATGACCGCTACTGTCACACGTCCTGGGCTGTTCAACCGTGCGCTGGCGTACCTCGTGCGTCTGGTGCCGGTCAACGCGCGTCTGCTGCTTCTGGCGGCTGCGGGCGTTGCGACAGCAGGACTGGTGACAGTGTTCAGCGGAAGTCTCGAGACGTTCGAAGAAAGTGTCGGCTCGCTGGGCTGGACTCTCAATGCAGGGCGCGATGTAGAAGAGCGCATCACCATTGTTGCCATTGACGAGAAGAGCGTCGCGCAGGAAGGCCCGTGGCCCTGGTCTCGCGACACCATGGCGCGTCTGGTTACTGCCTTGAATCAGGCCGGCGTGCAGTTGCAGTTGCACGATATTGTTTACCCGGAAGCCCGTGAAGGTGACGACCTGCTGCTGGCGGCGCTGCAAGCGTCCAACGGCGCCGTACTGGCGCAAGTGCCTGTGCTGCAATCCGAGCAGGATGTCCGCACAGGGCAAATGACACATTCCCTGTCTGGCATTGCCTGCAACGCAGACCTTGCCTCTGCCTCCAGTTTTGTTGCCAACACGGCGGCTTACAGTGCCATACCAAAGGGCCACATTACCCCGATCGTGTCCGGTGACGGCGCGATCCGCAAGGTGCCAGCCGTTGTCTGTCTGGACGGCAATGCCTACCCGAGCCTGACCATCAGTGCCTTCCTGCAGGCCATCAATACCCAGGTCTGGGGCGCCACTATAGAGGAAGGAGATTCCTTCTTCGGACCGGCCCAGCTCATGGAGCTGGATGCTTACCCCGGGCTGCGCATCCCCCTGGACGAAGAGGGCAGTCTGCGCATCTCGTATCGCAATGCGCCGGAATCCTACCGAGCAGTGTCTGCTGCCGATGTGCTCAACGGCACCGCCGACACTACGCTTCTGGACAATGCCTGGGTGCTGGTGGGCGCTACAGCCTTCGGCATAGGCGACATCGTCCCGACTCCCTACAACGGCGCTACGCCCGGCGTTGAGCTGCAGGTCCGCATGCTGGCAAGTCTGCTGGATGCCGATGTGCCCTACACGCCCCGCTCGTCCGCAGTCCTTCTCGGCCTTCTGTGCCTGGCATTCGCGGGCATCCTGTTTGTGCTGGCCACCTACCGCGAGCGTTTCGCCAGCGCAGGCCTGCCTGCTGCGGGTATCGCGCTGCCGCTGCTGGCCCTGCTGGTGCATATGCAGCTGCTTAGCAGTGGCAATGTCTGGCTCGGCTGGGTAGCGCCTGCGCTCTACGGGCTGGTGGGTGCAAGTTTCCTGATGCTGCTGGAACAGGCCCGTGTGCGCAGCGAACGCAGCCGCGTGTTCGGCAACCTGAACAGCTATCTGCCAACAGATGTAGCCCATGAAATTGCCTACAGCCTGCCCAGTTCCAGCGTCAATGCGCGTCGCAGTGACGTCACCCTTCTGAGCGCTGACTTGCGCAATTTCTCCGCTTTCGGCGAAGCCCGTCCTCCGGAGGAATCTGCTGCGCTGCTGCACTTCTTCTTTGTACGTGCCGCCGAGATTGTCGAAGAGCACGGTGGTCGCATTCACGAGTTCAAGGGCGACAGCCTGCTGGCCGTCTGGGATGGCCAGGGCAGTGAGCCCGCAGCCCAGGCGCTCAAGGCAGCGCAGGACATGCAGATTGCCATCGACCGCGACATGTTGCCCCAGCATCCTCCCGCTGGTCTCGAGCCTCTTGCGCTGGGCATCGGCATCGAGCAGGGCCCGGTGCTGATTGGCTCCATCGGGCCGTCGCACCGTCGTACCCACACGCTGCTTGGCGACACGGTCACCATTACGCTGCGAATTCAGGAAATGACGGCAGAGCTGGCTCAGCCGATTCTGGTGGGCGAGTGCGCTGCGCGTCAGTTGAGTGATCAGAAGCTGGAATCCCAGGGCAGCTACCTGCTGACCGGGCTGCGAACGCCGCATGTTCTTTTTGCCCCCGCTGTTGCCGACGTCCCTGTGCGTCGTACTCGTCAGGACCAGGTGCCGCTGACCGTTGTGTCCGGTGGTCGACGCTGATTGTCGTGTCCCCGCCTCGCCGGTTGCTTGTCCATGTCCGATTCAAGATAATCGCCCGCATGTTAACCAGACGACATAGGCTCAGATTTGCCTGCGATTCCGTCGGATCCTCAGGGGCTATGCGTGGCACTCTCCTCTCGCTTGCACTCCTGTTGCCTGTTTCCGCACAGGCGTGTCCTGACCTGCAGTCTTTCTACCTGACCGGCCCCGACGCCGATTCACAAGCCGGACTTGAGGCGCAACTGGCCCCCCTTGTGGGAGAGTGCTTGTTGAGCTCTGAGTTCTTTGCCCTCTATGGCGCCGCCCAGATGGGGGCCGGCAATCTGGCGGATGCGCTTGAATCCCTGGAACGGGCACTGCTGCTGGATGCCACCAATGGCGCGGCCCAGATCGATTACGCGCAGGCGCTTTATCTGCGCGGCCAGCTTTTCTCCGCCCTTGATCTGAACCGACAGTTGCTCGAACGTCAGGACCTGCCGCCCGACATCGAAGCCCTGCTGCGGCAACGGGACGTGCAATGGCGCGCGCAAACTCGACAGACTGGCTTCCAGCTGGACGCCCTTGCCGGCTATGACGACAACCTGAACGGAGCGCCTGACCCTTCGCAGATCACGCTGACCCTGTCGGGTGAGCCCGTCATCCTCACGCTCAATCCTGAATACCAGGCCATCAGCGGGCCGTATCTGAATCTGCGCGCGGGCGGCAGCTACCGGCAGATTGCGGCCGACCATCAACACAATGCGCAGATGGAGCTGCGAGGCCGTGTCAGCGAGGACAGTGGCTCCGACCTTGTGCAACTGCAGACCCGCTACGATTTTCTGCAGCCGCGCCGCGACAGCAGCTGGCAACTGACGGCTGCCATGGGCCATCTGTTTTTCGGTGGCAGCGCCCTTTATACAGCCACCGATGCGTCGGCCAGCTTTCAGGTGCCAGCCGGTGAGACCTGCAGTCGCCGTTACGACCTGGCCTTGCAACACCAGCATTTCCATGGCCAGAACAACCTGAACTCCCTTGAAAGCAAGCTGTCGGGCGGGCTGGATTGTCAGGTGCCGCTGGGTGCCTTGCAGACCGTTCTGGGGCTGGAAGCCAGTCTTCTCAAAAACTCGGCACTCAGTAGCGGAAGGCCGGGCGGAGACCGCAACGGCTGGCAGTTGAATGTGGATTGGCAGTTGCCAATGGCAGGAGGGCTTGTCCGCAGCCAGCTCAATCATACGCGCTTGCGCGACAGGCAAGGCTATAGCGCCCTGCTCGACAATGGCGCAGACCGCTGGCTGGAGCGCAGCTTTGTGCTGCTGCAATACCAGCGCCCCGTGCAGACAGGCATGCTGTTTCTGGTCAATTTCTATCACCAGCACCAGCGCAGCAACATCGATATTTTCGACACCCTCGACAGTTCCCTCGAAATCGGCCTCAGTTTCTCGTTCTGAAAAGGCTATATAATTGTTTAAAAATAGGCGCTTACAACCAAGTCTTAATGATAGAAAGAGCTTGCTTTCCGGGCCTCAGTCCGAGTAACATCGCCGAGCATGTCCGCTTGTGGTCGAGATTCTTCGAGTCACCCAAGTGGGTTTATCACGGATATCGTGGGCAATTCCTGTCTGTGTGACTGTCGTCACAAGGCAGAAGAGTTGACTTCCGTATCCTTGGCACAACCGAATGGGGTCATCCGCTGCACGTTGGCGAGTCACAATCGGATAAAACAAAATTGGAATTAATTTAAGGAGTTTTACAAATGGCGATTACCGTCGAACAACGTACCTCGATTGTTGAACTGGTTGTGGGCATGTTTGGTGCTGCACCAGGCTCGACTTTCACGCTCACTACAGGTCTTGCCAACGCCTTTAACCGCTGCATCTCCACGCTGACACAGCCCGCATTCGCTTGAGAGTCTTCACAGAGGGCTTTCAATCGAGTGCGGGCTTTTTTGTGCTCGGT
>Ga0255135_1000036_pt1 | contig 28659 bp, 25 predicted proteins | sample Law_Atlam_RepA_8_FD_188552 | JGI IMG/M metagenome (GOLD analysis project Ga0255135, IMG submission 188552) | Freshwater microbial communities from St. Lawrence River, New York, United States - Law_Atlam_RepA_8d | ecosystem: Environmental > Aquatic > Freshwater > River | place: USA: New York...
TATCTTAACTGAGATTGCGCCGACAAGGTTTGCCGTGCATAAAAAAGGGCAGCCTGCGCTGCCCTTCCCGGTATGTCTTTTCTACCAGTTTACTTGCGCAGCTGACGCAATGCTCGCAATTGGGCAGCAGCTTCAGCGAGCTGGGCCGCTGCACGGGAGTATTCGAACTCGGAGTCCTTGTTCGTCATCGCGTCATTGGCGTCTTGAATTGCCTGCAGCGCTGCCGCTTCATTTACGTCATTGGCACGCAATGCCGTGTCAGCAAGCACTGTAACAACGCCGCTCTGTACTTCAAGGAAGCCGCCGGAAACGTAGTATATCTGCTCGGCTCCATCCTGCAGCACAACACGGACGGGGCCAGGAATCAGGGCCGTCAGCAGCGGGGCGTGCCCCGGCGCAATGCCGAGGTCTCCCAAGGTGCCTGTGGCAACCAGCAATTCCACGAGGCCTGAGTAGATTTTCTCCTCGGCGCTCACGATGTCACAGTGCATAGTCATGGCCATAAATCATTGCTCTCAGCTTACAGATTCCAGTGACAGGTTCGGATTACAGGTTTTTCGCCTTGGCGACAGCTTCTTCAATGCTGCCAACCATGTTGAACGCCTGCTCCGGGATTGTGTCGTAGTCGCCGGCCAGAATGCCTTTGAAGCCTGCGATCGTGTCTTTCAGCGACACGTACTTGCCGGGGGTGTTGGTAAACACTTCCGCAACGAAGAACGGCTGTGACAGGAACCGCTGAATCTTGCGCGCGCGGGACACGATCAGCTTGTCGCCTTCGGACAGTTCGTCCATACCCAGAATGGCAATGATGTCTTTCAGTTCCTTGTAACGCTGCAGTACAGACTGAACACCGCGAGCGACATCGTAGTGCTCCTGGCCAATGACCAGCGGGTCCAGCTGGCGTGAGGTAGAGTCCAGCGGATCGATCGCAGGGTAGATACCCAGTTCGGCGATGGCGCGTGACAATACCACGGTAGCGTCAAGGTGAGCGAAAGTCGTCGCCGGAGACGGGTCGGTCAAGTCGTCCGCGGGCACGTAGACGGCCTGGATGGAGGTAATCGAGCCAGTTTTGGTGGAAGTGATGCGCTCCTGCAGAACGCCCATCTCTTCCGCCAGGGTGGGCTGGTAGCCTACCGCAGAAGGCATACGACCAAGCAGAGCGGATACTTCAGTACCTGCCAGCGTGTATCGGTAAATATTGTCCACGAAGAACAGAACGTCTCTGCCCTCGTCACGGAATTTCTCGGCCATTGTCAGACCGGTCAGGGCCACGCGCAGACGGTTGCCGGGAGGCTCATTCATCTGGCCGTACACCATCGCTACTTTGGAGTTGGTCAGGTTGTCCAGGTCGATAACCTTGGACTCTGCCATTTCGTGGTAGAAGTCATTACCTTCACGAGTACGCTCACCCACGCCGGCAAACACTGACAGACCAGAGTGCGCCTTGGCGATATTGTTGATCAGCTCCATCATGTTCACGGTCTTGCCCACGCCAGCGCCGCCGAACAGACCTACCTTGCCGCCTTTGGCGAACGGGCAGATCAGGTCGATTACCTTGATGCCGGTTTCCAGCAGCTCATTGGACGCAGACAGTTCTTCGTACGCAGGCGCTTTGCGGTGAATCGGCATGCGATCCTGCTCACCAATCGGGCCACGTTCGTCGATCGGGTTGCCCAGAACGTCCATGATGCGGCCGAGCGTCTCGAGGCCCACGGGCACAGAGATGGGCACGCCGGAATCTGTGACGTTGAGACCACGAGACAAGCCTTCAGTACTGCCCATCGCAATGGTGCGGACTACGCCGTCGCCCAGTTGCTGCTGTACTTCCAGCGTCGTTGCCTTGCCTTCAACCTGCAGTGCGTCATAGACCTTCGGGACCGAATCCCTGGGGAACTGCACGTCAATCACCGCGCCAATAATTTGAACGATACGACCGCTACTCATGTTCGGTTCCTCTTAAGTACTGAATTCCAGAATCTTGCTTGTCTGATTTGCCTGCGCATGCGGGGCGAGGCACTGTTCGTGTGGCTTATACCGCTGCCGCGCCACCCACGATTTCCGACAGTTCCTGCGTAATCGACGCCTGACGCGCCTTGTTGTAGATCAGGCCGAGATCCTTGATCAGATCACCGGCATTGTCGGTGGCATTCTTCATCGCCATCATTCGGGCAGCCTGCTCGCAGGCGATATTCTCTACAACCGCTTGGTACACCTGTGATTCGATGTAGCGAACAAGGAGAGAATCAAGAAGCTCCTGGGCGTCTGGCTCGTAGATGTAGTCCCAGTGGTGCCTGAACTCTTTGTTTTCAGAAGCCTGCAGCGGCAGAAGCTGCGCGACAACCGGGGTCTGGGTCATTGTGTTCACAAACGTGTTGCTGACAATGAACAGGCGGTCTATTTGCCCTGCAGCGAATTTATCCAGCATTACCTTCACAGCGCCGATAACATCGTCCACTTTCGGTGTATCGCCAATTCCGCGGACAGACGCAACAACGTTGCCACCAAAATTGTTGAAGAATGATGCTGCCTTTGCGCCGATTACGCAGAACTCGATGCCGACATTCTCTTTCTTCCACCCCATCATCGCGCGCAAGGCTGCTTTGAAAGAGTTGACGTTCAGTCCCCCGCACAAGCCGCGGTCAGATGACACTACGATATAGCCAACCCGCTTTACGACCCTTTCGGAGAAGTAAACGTGATGGTATTCAGGGGTTGCATTGGCAACGTGTCCGATGACTTCCCTCATGCGAGTTGCATAAGGGCGCCCCAGCGCCATGCGGTCCTGAGCCTTGCGCATCTTGCTGGCCGCAACCATTTCCATCGCACTGGTAATCTTCTGCGTGTTCTTGATGCTGGAGATCTTGGTTCTAATCTCTTTGCCGACAGCCATAACTCACCGTATTCCTGTCAATTACCAGGTTTGTGTTGCCTTGAACTTCTGAATCGCAGCCTTCAATTGCGCAGCGATGTCATCGTTGTAGTCACCCTTTTCATTGATCTTTGCCAGCAGAGCGGTGTGCTCACTGTTGGCATACGACAACAGGGCGCGCTCGAATGCGACAACCTTGTTCAGCTCCACATCTTTCAGGAAGCCGTCGTTGGCAGCGAAAAGCACCAGAGCCATTTCGGCTACGGAGAGCGGGGAATACTGAGATTGCTTCATCAGCTCGGTTACGCGCTGACCATGTTCAAGTTGCGCTCGTGTTGCTTCGTCAAGGTCAGAGGCGAACTGCGCGAAAGCAGCCAGCTCGCGGTACTGAGCTAGCGCGATACGGATACCGCCGCCCAGCTTCTTGATGATCTTGGTTTGTGCGGCGCCACCGACTCGGGATACCGACAGACCGGCGTTGATCGCAGGACGGATGCCTGAGTTGAACAGATTGCTCTCAAGGAAAATCTGGCCATCAGTGATTGAAATCACGTTGGTCGGTACGAAGGCTGATACGTCGCCCGCCTGTGTTTCAATGATAGGCAGTGCCGTCAGGGACCCGGTCTTGCCTTTCACTTCGCCATTGGTGAATTGTTCGACGTAATCAGCGCTGACGCGGGATGCGCGCTCCAGCAGACGGGAGTGTAGATAAAACACGTCGCCTGGGTATGCTTCACGACCCGGGGGACGGCGCAACAGCAGAGAGATCTGGCGGTAGGCCCACGCCTGTTTTGTCAAATCGTCATAAATGATCAGGGCATCCTGGCCTCGATCGCGGTAGAACTCACCCATTGAACAACCGGCGTACGGAGCGATGAATTGCATGGATGCGGGATCAGATGCACTGGCAGCAACAACGATGGTGTACTCCATCGCGCCGTGCTCTTCCAATTTGTTTACAACGTTGGCAATGGACGACTGCTTCTGTCCGATCGCAACATAAATACACTTAACGCCTTTGCCCTTCTGGTTGATGATTGCGTCAACGGCCACAGCAGTCTTGCCTACCTGACGGTCACCAATGATCAATTCGCGCTGACCACGGCCAATCGGCACCATCGCATCAATTGCCTTCAGACCAGTCTGAACGGGCTGATCAACTGACTGACGGGCGATTACGCCTGGAGCTACTTTCTCAACAGGAGAACTGTGTTTGGCATTGATGGGCCCTTTGCCATCGATTGGCTTGCCCAGTGCGTCTACAACTCGGCCTTCGAGCTCCGGGCCAACCGGCACCTCCAGAATGCGCTTGGTGCAGCGGCATGTCTGCCCTTCTGCAAGAGTCTTGTAGTCGCCGAGAACAACCGCACCCACTGAGTCGCGCTCAAGGTTCAGTGCCATACCGAAGATGCCGCCGTCGAACTCGATCATCTCGCCATACATGACGTCAGCGAGTCCGTGAATTCGAATGATACCGTCGGAAACGCTGACGATCGTGCCTTCATTCTTTGCTTGCACGGAAACATCGAGATTCTCGATACGCTGCTTAATGATTTCACTGATTTCTGATGGATTCAGTTGTTGCATGCTTTTTCCCTCATTCCCAGTCGTGCTAGGAATTCATTGCTTCGGCTAATTTGGTCAGTTTTCCCCGGACGGAACTGTCGATCACGGTGTCGCCCGCGCGAATCACTGCGCCACCGATCAGATTCCTGTCCACGCGGGTCTGCAACTTGATCTCTCTGTTCAAGCGAGTCTGAAGTGCCTGAGTAATTTTTTTCACAACGTCTTTGTTCAGCTCAAACGCGGTCGACAGCTCCACGTCTATTGTCATTTCCTGATTGGCCTTGAGTGACTCGAAAAGCTCGGAAATTTCTGGCAGCAGTTGCAGTCGCTTGTTCTCAGCCAGCAAGCGAACGAGATTTCCGGCCTTGGGCTTCAGCTCATCGCCGCACAGTTTTATCAGGATGCTGGCCTGTTCTGCTGCCGTCAGTGCTGGCGACAGCATGGTCCTGCGCACGGTATCGTGTGCAGCTACACGTGCAAGCAGCTTGAGCGACTGGGACCACACGCTCAACTCGCCAGCCGCGAGTGCTACTTCAAAAGAAGCTTTCGCGTAGGGTCGGGCTAATGTAATTGACTCTGCCATTGCTTATAGCTCTGCTGCGAGCTTGTTCATAAGCTCTTCGTTGGCGGCCTGATCAATCGTGGATTCCAGGATCTTCTCAGCGCCTGCGATCGCAATTGCGGCTACCTGTGCTCGCAATGCTTCTCTGGCTCTTTGAGTCTCCATCGCTATTTCAGCTTGCGCCGCAGCAATCAGTCGCTGTCCTTCGACTCGCGCTTTGTCTTTTGCCTCGTCGATAATCAGGCTGGCGCGCTTGCTGGCTTGCTCTATCAGCTCCGCTCCTTGCTGCTTCGCTGCGCGCAACTCATCAGCCGCCTTGTTCTGTGCAAGATTCAAATCGCGCTGGGCCCGCTCTGCTGCCTCAAGTCCGTCAGCAATTTTGTTCTGTCTTTCTTCAAGAATCGCGGTAATGGGCGGCCAGACATACTTCATGCAGAACATGACAAATACTGCGAACGCAATAAGTTGCCCAATTATGGTTGCGTTGAGATTCATGCAAGTACCCCAAAATAAATATTTGTATTCAACATCGGTCTAACCGCTAACTTCCTGGCTATCCGCCCTGTCGATCAGATGAAGGGGTTTGCGAAAATGAACAGAAACGCCATGCCGACGCCGATGATGGAGATTACGTCCACGAAGGCTGCCACCAGGAAAAACTGGGTTTGCAGTTTCGGCGTCAGTTCCGGTTGACGAGCAGAGCTCTCAATCAGCTTGCCACCCAGGCTACCAAAACCGATCGCGGTTCCAGCACCACAGATGCCGAAAATGATTGCGGCTGCGAGCAAAGAAAAGGCTTGTATAGTTTCCATTTTTATCTCCAAGGTTTACTAAAATTAAAAGTGAGTTATCAGCTTGTATCAGTGAGTCGACTGATGAGCCTGATTCATGTACACGATGGTCAGCATCATGAACAGGTAGGCTTGCAATGTGACCACCAGAATGTGGAATACCGACCAGCCAAAATGCAGCGGTAACTGCCAGTAGCCCAAAAGTGCGATCACGAGGAAGATCACCTCTCCGGCAAAGAAGTTGCCGTAGAGTCGCAATGCCAGTGAAACAAATTTCGCGAAGAATCCGGGCAGTTCAAGCAGCAGGTTAAGCGGCATAGCCCACTTGCCGAAGGGGTGGAACGCAAATTCACCGAGGAATCCACCCAGGCCTTTGACTTTAATGCTGTAGTAAATAATCAGAATGAAAACGCCGATGGCAAAGCCGGCTGTGATATTCAGGTCGGTTGTTGGCACTGCCTTGAAGTAGAGATGCGGATCGCCGGCAACCCATTGCGCGAACAACGGAATTATATCTACCGGGATCAAATCCATCGTGTTCATCAGGAAGATCCAGCAGAAAATTGTGAGTGCGAGAGGGCCAATCAGATCGTTCTTGCCGAAGAAAGTGTTTTTGACGTTGGTTTGAACCATTTCGACAATAATTTCAATGAAGTTTTGCAACCCTCCGGGCTTGTCAGAGGTCGCCTTGGAAATGCAGAAACGGAAAAGACCGAGAAACAATACACCCAGAATAAGGGAGATCATCATGGAGTCTACATTGATTGCCCAGAAGCCCATTTCTGCAGCTTCTTCAGTCGAATGGGCAAATCCCCAAGTGCCATCAGCACGTTTGCCATAGGTAAGAAATCCCAGGTGATGCTGCACATATTCGGACGCTGTTTGTGCCGTTTCTACTACTTCGTGTGAATTTGCCATGAATTAAACTTTATAAAAGTAAGTTTTGGGGACTTAAATTCCGCGCTTGTCCGTTTGCATCAAGATCAACGAGACCAAGCCTGTCAAATAAACAACTACGAACCCTGAAAACAGCGCTGGTGTGCTCAAAGGCTTTACGTATACAAAGACCAAGCCAAACCCGGCGCAAGTCAATAAAATCTTGATTCCTTCACCGACATAAAACGCTCTGACGATTTTCTTTGCCGCTCTAGCACCTCTGTGCCGAAAGGCTTTTACAGAGAAGTACGCATTCGGTATGGCGCAGATCAATCCACCAGACAGCAAAGAATAAGCCACTACCAAATCCTGTGTCCCGTAGCCGATCACTGCAAGAAGAACTGCAGTTATGAACTGGCTGACAATTATTTTTCGGATTGGAGGAGCTTTTATGGTTGACACAGTGCTTTCAGCTTTCCAGCAGCATCCAATGCCGTGAAAGGCAGCGCATTATAGGGACAATGGTAGACCTAATCAACTCCAAATCGCCTTCATTTTATGTGAGCCAGTATGCCATCCAGCTCATCCAGGCTGTTGTATTTCAATGTCAATTTACCAGCCCCTCTGGTTGTGTGTTGTATCTGGACTCTAGCCCCAAGTGTCTCGGAAAGGCTTTCCTCCAGCCTGCGAATATCGGGATCGCTCACCAGTTCACTGGCCTTCTTGTCGGGTGCAGCTACCAGTATTCTGCGAACCAATGATTCAGTCTGACGAACGGAAAGACCTTTTCCAGCTACCAATTTTGCCACTTCCGTCTGCTTCAGGTCAGAAAGGGCGAGCATTGCGCGGGCATGACCCATTTCGATGTCGCCATGTTCCAGCATCAAGCGAACATCAGGATTCAGTGTAATAAGCCGGAGGAGATTGGTGACTGTGGCTCGCGACTTGCCAACGGCATCCGCGACCTCTTGTTGCGTCAATTCGAACTCTTCCTGAAGACGCTTGAGCGCCATAGCTTCTTCAATAGGATTGAGATCTTCTCGCTGGATGTTTTCAATCAACGCCATGGCGATGGCAGACTCGTCCGAGACGGGCTTGATGATTGCGGGGATCTTGTCGAGGCCGGCAATCTGACTGGCGCGCCAGCGGCGTTCGCCAGCAATTATCTCATAACGGGTATCTGAAATCGGCCGGACTACGATGGGTTGCATGACACCTTGGGCCCGGATAGAGCTTGCAAGATCCTGAAGAGCCTCTTCATGCATGTCTGTTCTTGGCTGGTATTTGCCTCGTTGAATCAATTCTATCGGGATGTTGCGCAACTCTCCGTCTTTGTCTGCAACAGGCACCATCGCATCCCCAGATCCGCTCTGGATTGAAGAAGACTGGTTTTTACTGGCACTCAGGAGCGCGTCGAGCCCTCTGCCCAATTTTTTCTTGGCCGTCATTTTTGTTCCACTTTCCTGAACTCTTTTGGGGGGTATGCCTTCTTACTGTGCCAGTGCTGCCTGCTCCTGACGCCTCAACATCTCACCCGCCAACGCCAGGTAAGCTACTGCACCACGTGATTGTCTGTCGTACTGAAGCACTGGCATGCCATAACTAGGTGCTTCTGCAAGACGAATATTTCGTGGCACTACTGTGCGATAGACCTTGTCGCCAAAATGTGTGAATAACTGGTTGGAGACTTCCAGGGTCAATTTGCTGCGAGGATCATACATTGTCCGCAGAATGCCTTCGATCTTCAGACCAGGATTCAAGGCGAAAGCAATTGCCTGAATAGTGTCCACCAATGCCGACAACCCTTCCAGCGCATAGTACTCACACTGCATCGGAATTATCACGCCGTGTGCGGCCACTAGCGCGTTTACAGTCAGCATGTTGAGTGACGGTGGGCAATCTATGACAATGAAATCGTATTTGTCAGCAACGTCTGCGATCAAGGATTTAAGTCGACCTTCAGATCCATCCCTCTGCAACAAGGCCACTTCAGCTGCTGTGAGATCACCATTGGCCGGCAAGATGTCAACGCCAGCAGCCGTAGTCAACAGTGCATCTGCCAGTACTGCCTCGCCCATAAGCACTTCATAAATCGACAAGGACAGATCACCCTTGTTGATTCCGCTTCCCATCGTTGCATTGCCTTGCGGATCAAGATCTATCAGCAGAGTACGCCGTTTCGTGGCGCGCAGTGAGGCGGCAAGATTGACGGAGGTTGTTGTTTTACCAACACCACCCTTCTGATTTGCAACTGCGATTACTTTGGCCAATTCGTCCTTACTCCGCGTTCTTTGCAAGCAGCTCAATGATGTGACGCTCACCGTCACAGCCAGGAACACTGACTTTTACCACTCTTCCGATCACTACGTTGTCTGGGAGCTGGGCGAGCTCCTCTGCTGGAAGCACGCCCTTCATTGCGAGAATTCTTGGCTGCACGTCCTGAGCTCCGCTCTTGAACAGATGCTGCGTGAGCTTCACCAGATCCACAAGGGAAGAAAACGCCCTGGTAACAATAGTGTCTATTGGAAGCGGCTCCTTGAAGTTCTCTATCCTGAGATTGCGCACTTCTACATTGGCAAGCCCCAGTTGCACCTTGGCTTGAAAGACAAACCGAGTCTTCTTTCCATTGCTGTCGAGAAGCACAAAGGTTTTTTCCGGGTAGCAAATTGCCAGTGGTATTCCCGGCAGGCCGGGCCCGGTGCCAACATCAAGAATACAGCGGCCGGTAATCATGGGAACAAGCGTCAGGCTGTCCAGCAGATGCCTGGATAGCATGCTGGAAGAATCCTTGATTCCAGAAAGATTGAACGTCTTGTTCCATTTGAGCAGCAATTCAAGATAGTCAACGAGCTGATTGACCTGATGATCGCTCAACGAAAGCCCTATGGCATTCATACCACTGCGTAGTTCCGCTCGGTTATGTGATCCAGTCTCTTCCATGAAGATGCGACCCGCCTTGGTCAAGCCGACTTCTTGCGAATTGCGTCGTACTTTTTGAGGTAGATCAGCAACAAGGAAATGGCAGCGGGAGTCATTCCAGGAATTCTAGTAGCCCTGGCTATGGTTTCTGGCCTTGCCTTGAGCAACTTCTGCTTGAGTTCATTCGACAAACCCTGCATCTGAGCATAATCAAAATCTTCGGGCAGAATGGTGTTGTCCTGTCGCTTCAGCTTCTTGATGTCTTCTTCCTGCCGGTCAATATAGCCTTGGTATTTTATGTGGATCTCTACCTGCTCATTGATCTGTCTGGCGACTTCGGGCTCTTCTGTGCCGTTTCTTTCTTTCTCAGAAATCGCATTCAGCAGATTTTCGTAGCGCACTTCCGGCCTGGCGAGCAAATCAGCAAGGCTGTATTCTCTTGAAATTGGCTTCTCTATCATTTCATTGATTTTAAAAGCTTTTTCAGTGTCTGGCTGGATCCAGACTGTACGCAATCTTGCCAATTCAGCGTCAATCGCATCACGCTTGCGATTGAAAAGTATCCAGCGCTTGTCATCCACAAGTCCAAGATCTCGACCAATACTGGTAAGTCGCAGATCAGCGTTGTCTTCTCGCAACAGCAAACGATATTCCGCACGGCTGGTAAACATTCTGTAAGGTTCGTTGGTGCCAAGACTGATCAGGTCGTCAACCAGTACTCCGATATAGGCCTCATCCCTGCGAGGACACCAGGGTTCCTTGCCCTGCGCTGCCAGCCCTGCATTCAATCCTGCGAGCAAACCCTGTGCTGCTGCCTCTTCGTAGCCAGTGGTGCCATTGATCTGACCTGCAAAGTAAAGGCCCTCAATGAATCTGGTTTCCAGTGAATAATGCAGGTCTCGAGGGTCAAAGAAGTCGTACTCAATCGCATAACCTGGCCTGGTGATGTGGGCATTCTCGAAGCCTTTGATTTCTCTTACCAATGCCAGCTGAACATCAAACGGAAGGCTGGTCGAAATACCATTGGGATAGAGCTCGTGCGTACCGAGCCCCTCAGGTTCGACAAATATCTGGTGGGATGTCTTGTCGGCAAAGCGCATTACCTTGTCTTCTATTGATGGGCAGTAGCGTGGCCCCAGCCCTTCTATGACACCTGTATACATTGGTGATCTGTCCAACCCACCGCGAATTATGTCGTGGCAGCGCTCATTGGTACTGGTGATGTAGCAATTGATCTGGCGTGGGTGCTCTTCAACACTCCCTAGATAGGACATTACTGGAGTCGGTGTGTCGCCGGGCTGTTTCTCCATGACAGAAAAATCCACAGATCTCGCATCGATTCGAGGTGGTGTCCCTGTTTTGAGTCGTCCGACATTGAAAGGCAGCTCTCGAAGTCTTCTTGCAAGCGCAATGGAAGGGGGGTCACCTGCACGGCCGCCCGCACTGTTTTCCAGTCCGATATGGATCTTGCCGCCCAGGAATGTGCCTGTTGTGAGAACAACCCGCCCAGCCATGAAACGTAATCCCATCTGTGTCACTACACCAGCCACTTTGCCTTGATTCACAATAAGGTCATCGACCGCTTGCTGGAAAATGTCAAGATTCTGCTGATTTTCCAGAATGCTTCTGACAGCCGACTTGTACAAGGCACGATCAGCCTGTGCTCGTGTAGCGCGAACGGCAGGACCTTTGCTGCTGTTGAGAATTCTGAATTGTATTCCCGCACGGTCCGTGGCTCGTGCCATCGCGCCACCTAGAGCGTCAATCTCTTTGACAAGGTGAGTCTTGCCGATACCGCCAATTGCAGGATTACAGGACATCTGACCCAGTGTTTCGATATTGTGAGTAATCAGCAAGGTACGAACACCCATGCGGGCAGCAGCAAGTGCTGCCTCAGTGCCGGCATGTCCGCCACCGACCACGATGACGTCGTATTCTTTCGAAAAGATCATGAGTTACCCGGTGAATGAGCCAAGGATCGAGGGTCGGATAGTATAAGCCCTCAAATTGAAATTTGAAGCTATAAAAAACAGGCTGTTGCAGTTATACAAACAAACAAAAATATATCTCTAAATATTGAGATTAAAGACAAATACTTAATGATGTTACTGATTATGGCAAGCACACTTTCTGTTGAAAAGTGCTTTTTTTTATAAAAATCAATTTGTTGTGAATATATAAGTCGGTTGACTAATGCGGTTTAAGCTCTTTGCAAGCCGTGAATTCCCTGTGTTCAAAGAGGGACTTTATACATTCGAGATTTTTCTTGAATTTTGATCCACCGGTTATAGATATGTTTTCCCACTGTTAATCACAGCTTGATCCACAGAACTATTTTCCAATACAGAAACTGGAAAATATTCTGCCAAGCAGATCATCAGCGGTAAATTCTCCGGTTATCTCTCCAAGATACCGGTGCGCCGAGCGCAGATCTTCTGCAACCAGCTCGGAGGATCTTTGGTAAGAAAGCTGATCATGTGCCCTGTGAAGGTGGTTACGCGAGGACTCCAACGCATGAAGGTGCCTTCGCCTGGCTGTAAAACTACCCTCTTCGGACGACTGAAAGCCCATGCAGGATTTCAGGTGCTGTTGCAGGATATCGATGCCCTTCTTGTCCTTTGCCGACAAGTAAACGGAGGTTATTGACTGATTCTCGTCAATTGGATGGGATTCCAAAGCAGGTGCTTTCATCTGCAGATCAATTTTGTTTCGAATGATGGTTATCCGTGCTGGATCCAGACGGGTAGTCTTGAAGAAGGGTTCCATGTTTTCGAGGTACTCCTGAATGCACGAAGCCTCCAGAGAGTCATTCACAGAATCTACAACAAGCAGAATCCGATCGGCTTGGTCAATCGCGCTCAAGGCCCGTCTTATGCCTTCTCGTTCTACAGGATCGTTGCTTTCTCGCAATCCTGCCGTATCTGTAACATGCAGCGGCATGCCATCAATGTTCAAGTGCTCAAGAAGGGTGTCACGAGTTGTCCCCGCAATTTCGGTGACTATCGCCGTATTTTTACCAGCAAGAGCATTCAACAAGCTGGATTTTCCAGCGTTTGGCTTTCCAGCAATAACGACAGACATACCTTCACGGAGAATGCTGCCTTGCTTGGCGCGGCTGAAAATATCGTCTAGAGATGCAATGATCTCACTTAGTCTTGTTACCGTTCGACCTTGTGTAAGGAAGTCGATTTCTTCATCGGCAAAGTCAATTGCAGCTTCAATGAATACTCGCAATTCAACAATTGACTCTGACAGCGAGTAAATCAGTTTTGAAAAATCACCCTGTAAAGTGCGAACGGCGCTTCTTGCTGCAGCGGAGCTGCTGGATTCGATAAGATCAGCAATCGCTTCAGCTTGTGCCAGATCTATTTTTCCGTTAAGGAAAGCACGTTCTGAAAACTCACCAGGTCTGGCAATTCTTGCTCCATACTTGAGGACTTCCTTCACTAACAAGTCAAGGATGAAGTAACCACCATGACCCTGGAGTTCCAATATGTCTTCGCCCGTAAAGGAATTCGGTGACGCAAAAAAGAGAGCAATACCTTTATCTACCGGCTCCCCATGCTGGTCAAGAAACGCGGAGTAATGTGCATAACGAGGGACTGGAGAAAAACCGAGAATTCCCTCTGCTATGTGCAAGCAAAGGGGACCAGAAACTCGGACTACACCGACGCCACTTTTTCCCGGCGGTGTAGTGATTGCGCAGATGGTGTCGCTGTCTATTGATAACGACATGGCAGTATCAGGCTTTCTTGGCCTCGTACTCCTTGTCGATTTTCCGCGTGATGTACCACTGTTGCATGATTCCGAGGACGCTGTTTGCAAGCCAGTAAAGTACAAGTCCGGCTGGGAACCACAAGAAGAAAACCGTCATTACGACAGGCATGAATCGCATGATCTTTGCCTGCATGGGATCTGCAGGAACCGGGCTGAGAAGAGATTGTGCATACATGGATATCCCCATCAGCAAGGGCAGTACAAAGAAGGGATCCATTACTGAAAGGTCATTGATCCAGAGAATAAAAGGCGCCTGTCGTAACTCAACACTTTCCATCAATACCCAATACAAAGCGATGAATACAGGCATTTGTACCAGCATGGGTAGGCAACCACCGAAAGGATTGATCTTTTCCTTTTGGTAGAGCTCCATCGTCGCTTTCTGCAATTTCATTTTATCATCGCCGTAACGCTCCTTGAGTTGGACCATCTTGGGCATGACGCGACGCATGTTCGCCATTGAGCGATAGCTAGTTGCAGATAATTTGTAGAACAGCCCTTTGACTGTGACTGTCAAAAGGAGAATGGCCCACCCGTAGTTTCCGACCAGCGCATTGATTTTTGTCAGCAACCAGTAAATAGGCGACGCGACAAACCAAAGCCACCCGTAGTCTATCGTCAGATCGAGATTTGGTGAAATTTCCTTGAGGACGTATTGATCCTTTGGGCCTGCATAAAAGGACACTTGCTGGGTCAATTCAGTACCGGGCGCTACGGTAAATTCAGGACCGGTAAACCCTGCTATGTATTCGCTGGGGTTTTGTGGGCTTCTGCGCATGGAAAAAGTATTAAGTGCATCAATGGACGGAATCCAGGCCGACAGAAAATAATGCTGGCTCATGGCGATCCACCCGCCAGTCAGCTCATGTGGTGATATGCCGTTGTCGACATCGCCAAAATCTACTTTGTAGTAGGGGTCATTGAGTGCCGTTGCGGCGAAACCCATGAATGATGACATCCCTATCCCACCAGCGCTGCTGGGGTCTGGAAATGTTGTTCTATTGATCTGACCGAACAAATTGGCCTGCCAGACACTGTTTGTCGTGTTGTTTACGATGTAACTGAGTTTGACAAGATAACTGCCTCGCTCAAATGTAAATCGCTTGGTTATTTGCACCCCGTTGGAAGCAACATAAAGCAAGTCGATGTCGATGGACTCAGCTGAGTCACTCAATGTAAAACTGTCTGACGATGCGGAGTAAAGAGCGCGTGAAGTATTGTCGATGCCGTTGCGTCCGACCAGGCCACTCTTGGCGACATATGTTCTTTGAGCGTTGCTTTCGAGGAGAATGAACGGGTCATTCTCAACGTCAATCTGGCGCCTGTACTGTGGTAAAGATATTTCGAGAATATCTCCACCGTTTCTGTCCAAAGTTACGTGCAACACGTCAGTTGAAACGACGACGCGAGTGTCTCCGACCTGCGGAGGCGGCGAAGTGCTGGGTGAAGAAACATTCGGTACGTCTGAACTGGAAACGGCGACAGTTGATGCTGGCGCAGTCGGCGTGTCAATGGCTGCAGACGCGACTTGCTCGGAAACAGGTTCAGAGAGTGCAACCCTTGGATAATCTTCCTGCCAGGCAAGCAGAAGCATATAGGACACGACCGCGAGGCCACCGATGATGAGGTATTTTAAGGATTCCATTTTCTTTGAATGCTATCTCGGTGAGCTGGAGGATTTTCGTGAATGACAAATGTCTGGAACGAGATCTATACCGCCTTCATGCCAAGGATGACACTTTAGAATTCGTTTCGTTCCCAGTTGTATACCGCGAGCGAGGCCATGTTTCTCAATGGCCTCCTGTGTGTAGTGAGAACACGAAGGGTAGAAGCGGCATTGACGACCGATCAACAAACTCAAAGTGAGCTGGTAGACAGTAATCAGCTTGATGACCAGTTTACTCAACATCTAGTTCGCCTCGTGTGACAAGGGGCGTCCGGATTTCTGTATCAAGTCCTGCCAGAGTTTCTCGATCTTTGATCGAATGACATCTTTGCCCAGGGAGCCGATTCCGCTGCGCGCTAGGATAACGATGTCTACAGCAGGGAGCAAACCTTGATTGTGCCTGAAGGACTCTCGAAGTATGCGTTTGACTCGGTTTCGGTCAACTGCTCTTGAGATGTTCTTCTTGGCGATCACCAGTCCCAGTCGAGGGCAGAGAAGATTGCCAGATACCGCCAGCACGAGTAGGTGCTGGCAGGAGACCTTGAAGCGAGCATTCTTGAAAACAGGTTGAAAGTCCGAAGCGCCAAGTAGACGTCGCTTTTTGCCGAATCTGAATTCAGACACAGGATCTACTTGTGTGAGTGCTGTCGACTTAAGGATTGAATCGTTTACGCTGTGAGTTTCGCACGGCCACAAGCACGGCGTCTCTTGATTACAAGTCGGCCGCCTTTGGTCGCCATACGAGCACGAAAACCATGAGTACGTGCGCGCTTCAATAGACTTGGCTGAAAGGTTCTTTTCATGATGAATTCCAATGTGATCTTTAAAGATAAGTCGGTTTCAAACCGAGCGCGAATTCTAGTCGTTTAGAGGGGGCATTGCAAATGCAAAGCCTGGAGAAAGCACAGTAATCCAGTTTGGCCTGCAGTTTCCCGTGATTCCTTGAGTCCGTTGAGCTATACGTGGTTGATAACAAGTTATCCACAGGCAATTAAGAATTTTGGATCAGGGCGAAATTTGCAGCATTTTCAGTGTCAAGCCCGCCTATCAAACTGTAACAACATGATATTTATAATAAAAAAATAGAAAGGAATAGTGGTTTAACTTAGACTTGTTTGTGGATAAGTACCTTCTCACGCGCTAGAATCCGTTTCCAATCTAGTACAAGAAGATCCACGAAGGGTAAGTAAAGAGTGAATTCGGTAAACTGGCAAACCTGTGTCAATTGTCTCAAAAGTGAGCTTCCCTCCCAGCAGTTCAACACCTGGATCCGGCCTCTGCAAGCAGAGGCCAGTTCAAATGAGCTTCGACTCTATGCCCCCAACAGATTCATTCTGGATTGGGTAAGAGACAAGTTTCTGGTCAGGATCAAGGAGCTTCTCAAGGAGCATTCTCCTGATCGGTCGGTAGAGTTGATCTTTGAAGTTGGGGACAAGTGTCAAATCGAGCGCTCTGAGTCTTCGCCCATGGAGGTTAAGTCCCTCAATGCGCAAGGTTTGGCGATTGAGCGCAACGAGTCGATTCTCGTGTCTCGGATCGAGAGCCGGGATGGAGCCGTTATTGTCCCTCCGCCAAGCTCTCCTGTTTCCAAGACCTCTTTGATTCGCCGGACTTCTCGCAATATGGAAGTCATTATTGATGGAAAGCTCCGACACAAGGGAAGTTTGAATCCAGAGAATACCTTCGACAATTTCATTGAGGGGAAATCAAATCAACTTGCGCGAGCTGCAGCGATGCAGGTTGCCGAGAATCCGGGAGGCGCATACAACCCTCTGTTTATTTACGGTGGAGTCGGACTGGGCAAGACACACTTGATGCATGCCATAGGCAATTATCTTGTGGAGCGAAAGCCCGATGCAAAAGTAGTCTATTTGCATTCGGAAACTTTCGTGGCGACGATGGTCACCGCTCTTCAGTTGAATGCCATTAATGAGTTCAAACGATACTACCGTTCGGTTGATGCGTTATTGATTGACGATATCCAGTTCTTCGCGGGCAAAGAGCGATCGCAGGAAGAGTTTTTCCATACTTTCAATGCGCTTTTGGAAGGTGGTCAGCAGATTATTCTTACGAGCGACAAATACCACAAGGAAATCAATGGGTTGGAAGAGAGGCTCAAGTCGCGTTTTGGCTGGGGGCTTTCTGTGGCGGTCGAGCCGCCAGAGCTTGAAACGAGAGCAGCCATCCTTATCAACAAAGCAGAGCAAAGCAATGTTGATTTGCCGGCAGATGCGGCAATGTTCATCGCACAGCGCTTGCGTTCTCATGTTCGAGAACTTGAGGGCGCTTTGAAGAAAGTCATCGTGCATGCCAAGTTTGTAGGACGCCCCATAGATCTTGAGCTTGTAAAAGAAGCGTTGAAGGATCTTTTTGCACTGCACGACAAACTCGTTACCATAGACAATATTCAGCGTTCTGTTGCTGAGTACTACAAGATCAAGATGTCTGACATGCTTTCCAAGCGACGCAATCGCTCAGTTGCGCGTCCACGCCAGATGGCTATGTGTCTTTCCAAGGAGCTGACGAACCATAGTCTTCCAGAGATTGGTGATGCGTTTGGTGGTCGAGATCATACGACTGTGTTGCATGCCTGCAAGCAAGTGAAGAATCTCAGAAGCATCTCTCTCGACTTCTCGGAAGACTACAACAATCTGCTCAGAGCGCTGGCAACCTGAAGCCAAATGCAATAGATTTCGCAGGGTTACAGGCCACCGACAACTACATTAGGATAGAGTGCAAAAGCATGTATTTTTCAACCTCAAGGGAAGCAATTCTCAAACCTCTTCAACTGGTTACAGGTGTTGTGGAGCGTCGACAAACCTTGCCGGTTCTGTCCAATGTTTTGTTGTCACTGGACGCGAATTCCCAACTATCCATTACTGGTACCGACCTTGAGGTGGAGCTTCTTGGAAAGATAGTAGTCTCCGGCCCGTCTCGACCGGGAGATATCACTGTTCCAGCAAGAAAGCTTGTGGATATTTGCAAGTCACTTTCAGAGGATTCTGTGCTGGAGTTCTCTGTCGAAGACAACAAGATGGTTATCAAGTCAGGGCGCAGTCGGTTTAGTTTGGCTACACTCCCAGCGACCGAGTTTCCTGTCACCGAAGAAGAGCCCGGCACTTGCGAATTGACTCTTTCTCAAAGTGCTCTCAAAGCTCTTCTCGATGGCACTTCATTTTCTATGGCCCAGCAGGATGTTCGTTATTACCTGAATGGAATGCTCTTCGAGTTGTCGGCCGGTTATCTTCGTGTTGTTGCGACAGATGGACATCGACTCGCAATGCAAACTATGCAGTCTGAGGCGCAAATTGATACTCCGATCCAGGTGATTCTCCCCCGCAAGGGTGTCATTGAACTTGGTAGGCTGCTTACTGGTGACCAAGAGAATGTTTCGGTGGTATTCGGGCGTAATCACGTCAAGGCAAAAACACAAGATTTTACCTTCACTTCGAAACTTGTGGACGGCAAGTTTCCTGACTATAACCGAGTGCTTCCCAAGGGCGGGGACAAACACGTAATTGGCGATCGACAAGAGCTTAAGCAGGCGTTTTCGCGGGCATCTATTCTCTCGAACGAAAAGTACAGGGGCGTTCGATTGCTGCTTTCAAACGGCGAGATTCGAATACTTGCAAACAATCCGGATCAGGAAGAGGCAGAAGAGTCGGTATCTGTAGACTATCGTGGAGAGTCCTTGGAGATAGGCTTCAATGTCAGCTATCTCGTCGATGTGCTTACTGTACTGGCGGCTGAGAAGGTAAAGATCACTCTTCATGATTCCAATAGCAGCGCCTTGCTCGAGGCCTCTGATGGGAAGGCTGATGCCTTGTATGTCGTAATGCCCATGCGCCTTTGATCGAGGCGCGCATCTGCGGTGACTATGACTGCTATTCGACGGATTGATGTACTCGGTTTACGCAATCTTTCGAATGTTCAGGTGCTACCCGGACAGGGTGTCAATGTCTTCTTTGGCCCTAATGGTAGTGGCAAAACCAGCCTTTTGGAGGCTATTTACTACATGGGGCTTGGGCGCTCCTTTCGCAGTCAGCGTGTCGAGTCAGTTATACAGTCCGGTCTAGATGAAATTACCGTTTTTTCCGAGTTATTCTCTGGAGCTACGATTGGCGTTACAAAAAGTCGATCGGGCAATCACATTCTAAAGTTAATGGGTGAGCGACAAAGCAATTGGCTGCCTACTGCCCGACAACTTCCCCTCCAACTTCTCAATTCCGATAGTTTTGATCTTCTTGAGGGTAGCTCAAAGATTCGGCGCAAGTTTCTCGATTGGGGCGTGTTCCACGTGGAACATGACTTCTCCGGAGACTGGAGAGGTGCTGCAAAGTGCATCGCGCAACGGAACTTGCTTTTGAAAGAGCGAACTCTAGATAAGCAACAATTGGAGGCTTGGGGAGCGGAACTTTGCACATATGCCACCAGGATAGATTGTGCTCGCAAAAGATACATTGCGCTGTTTCTTCCGGCTCTCGAAAAAACTCTTTCCAGCCTGATAGGCATTCAAGGCTTGGCGGTCAAGTATTTCCGAGGCTGGGAAGATGGGGTTGAGCTTAAAGATATTCTCAAGGCCTCTCTGGAAAGAGATGTGCGTTATGGCGCCACACAGACAGGCCCCCACAGGGCCGACCTGCAAATCAGAGTTGGCAAAAGCCGCGCGGACGAAATACTTTCACGAGGTCAGCAAAAGCTCGTGGTAATCGCAATGAAGATAGCGCAAGGAGCTTTGCTGTCTGAATTGACCGGGACAAAGGTTTTGTTTCTTGTGGATGATCTCCCATCTGAGTTGGACAAAAATAACAGAAAGCTTGTTTGTGAGCTCCTCTGCAAACTTGAAAGCCAGGTATTCTTGACCTGCGTCGACGCCTCGGACCTCGATGACGCCTGGCCTTCAAGCATATGCCCAAGAAAGTTCCACGTGGAACATGGTAAAATAACACCTGTTTGAAGCGAGCCTCACAAGCATGACTTGAAAGGCTTCTAGCCCAAAAACCGAGAAATAACTGGAGTCGCAAAGCGAAAGTTTTGCAATTACCAAAAGCACAGGAGAACACGCATGGCTCAGGACTCTACGTATAATTCATCCAGTATTAAAGTCCTGAAAGGGCTAGATGCTGTACGGAAACGCCCGGGCATGTACATCGGTGATACGGATGATGGGACTGGTCTGCACCACATGGTGTTCGAATTGGTAGACAATTCCATTGACGAAGCGCTGGCAGGGTACTGTGACGACATAAGAGTCACGATCCACGTAGGGGAAACAGTAAGTGTGTCAGACAATGGTCGAGGCATACCGACTGACATGCATTCAGAAGGCGTCTCTGCCGCAGAAGTGATCATGACGGTATTGCATGCCGGTGGTAAGTTTGACGATAACAGCTACAAAGTTTCTGGTGGCCTGCACGGCGTAGGTGTGTCTGTTGTAAATGCACTTTCAGAAGAGCTCAAGCTTACAATCCGTCGTAGTGGGAAGGTGCACGAGCAAAACTATGTGCATGGTGTCCCGCAAGCGCCGCTTGCCGTTGTCGGCGAAACAGATGTAACCGGCACTGAGTGTCACTTCAAACCATCAAAAGAGACTTTCTCCAATATCGAATTCCACTACGAAATTCTGGCCAAGAAACTTCGCGAACTGGCTTTCTTGAACGCCGGAGTTTCCATCCAGCTAAAGGACGAACGATCTGGAAAAAGCGAGTTGTTCAGGTATGAGGGTGGACTGAAGGCGTTTGTAAACTACTTGAATACAAACAAAGCGCCAGTGAACAAGATATTCCACTTCAACGCTGAGCGGATAGAAGATGGCATTTCCGTGGAGATTGCATTGCAGTGGAATGATACTTATCAGGAAAATATCTATCCCTATACGAATAATATCCCGCAGAAAGATGGAGGAACCCATCTCGCGGGCTTTCGCGCTGCATTGACCAGAGTGCTGAACACCTACATCGACAAGGAAATGGCCGCAAAGAAAAACAAAGAAGTTGCTACAACTGGAGATGATGCCCGCGAAGGTCTGACCGCAATCATTTCGGTCAAAGTGCCCGATCCCAAGTTTTCTTCGCAGACAAAAGACAAGTTGGTGTCCTCAGAGGTGAAAGTCGTTGTTGAGCAGGAAATGGCTAGTCACTTCACAGACTACCTGATGGAAAACCCACTGGAAGCCAAAGCTATCGTCAACAAAATGCTCGATGCAGCACGAGCGAGAGAGGCCGCGCGGAAAGCCCGGGAAATGACCCGACGAAAAGGTGCACTCGACATCGCGGGGCTACCAGGCAAGTTGGCTGACTGCCAGGAGAAAGATCCTGCACTTTCGGAAATTTACATCGTCGAGGGTGACTCTGCAGGAGGTTCTGCGAAACAAGGGCGAAACAGAAAAAATCAGGCCATTCTTCCGCTCAAAGGTAAAATTCTTAACGTAGAGAAAGCACGCTTTGACAAGATGCTGAGCTCAGCTGAGATCGGGACATTGATCAAAGCCCTGGGTTGCGGAATCGGGAATGAGGAGTTTTCGCCAGCGAATTTGCGTTATCACAGCATCATCATCATGACCGATGCGGATGTGGATGGATCTCATATTCGAACATTGTTGCTGACGTTCTTCTTTCGGCAGATGCGTGAACTGGTAGATCGAGGCCATATCTTCATTGCGCAGCCGCCTCTTTACAAGATTCGCAAAGGCAAGCACGAGCAATATCTCAAGGACGATGACGAGCTTGGCCGATACCAGACGCATATCGCTCTCGAAGGTGCCAGCCTGTACGTCAACGCTGAGGCGCCGCCAATCAGCGGCGACGCCCTGGATATGATCGTCAAGCAATACAACAGCACCTACGCCATCGTGCACCGCCTGAATCGCTTGTATCCCAGCGAAGTGCTGGAGGCAATGATCTTCACACGAGAGTTGAACATTACTGATCTCAATGAGGAATCCGTCACTCGATGGGTTTCAGAGCTGACCGCGACAATGTTGCGTGTCCACCCCAAAACGAGCACCGGATACCAACTCTCGGCCAATAGAGACAGAGAGCGCAATATCTATCTTCCTCATGTTCGACAGTCATTCCATGGCTTGACCAAGGGCTATCAATTCAACATGGATTTCTTCAACTCTGGAGAATACAAGGCAATCGTCAAACTCGGCAGCACGCTGGCCGGCCTGATCGAAGAAGGGGCCTATGTACAGCGCGGCGAGAAAAAGCAGGAAATAAGCAGTTTTGCGGAAGCGCTGACATGGCTTACGGCTGACGCCATGAAAGGCCATTACCTGCAGCGCTACAAAGGATTGGGCGAGATGAACCCCGAGCAGCTTTGGGAGACAACAATGGATCCAGAGAGCAGGCGGATGCTCCAGGTCACCATTGAAGATGCTATCGCCGCTGACCAGCTCTTTACTACATTGATGGGGGATCAAGTCGATCCGCGTCGTGAATTTATAGAAGCTAACGCCCTTGCTGCACAAAATCTTGATATATAACAAATAGTTATATTTTCAAATGAGCTTGTGGGCGTCGTCGTTGATGACGTCCATATTGTCTCTCACCCAATCTGAAAAAGCGTTGGTGACGGCAGTTGAATCTTTGTCCTGCACCTCAATCAGCTTGCCGAAGCGTACGTGAATGATGCCCGGCTTTTTCAAGATCGTATGTGCTGGCCAGCAATAGCCAGCATTGTGGATCACTGGCAGGACGGGCGTATTTGCGGTAACGGCCAGCTTGGCCCCACCACGTGAAAATGGTTTCAACTCCCCTGCCGCACTTCGCGTGCCCTCCGGAAAAATTACGACCGACAATCCATCCTGAAGACGCTGTCGTCCCTGCGTGAGCAAGGATCTCCCCGCCTCCCGGGGCTTGCTTCGATCTATTGCGATTGGCTTTTGCAGGCGCATGGCCCAGCCCCAGAACGGTATACTCAATAGCTCCTTTTTCAGGATAGGACAAACAGGGGAGACGGCATAATACAAGTAGATGGTTTCCCACGCGCTTTGGTGTGTAGACAGCACAACGACAGGATGGGTTGGAATGTTCTCAAGTCCTTCGAGCTTGTAACGAACTCCACAGGTCAGTCTCAACCAGAACAGGACGAATCGGCACCATAATGAGTAAACGATGAACCGCTTCTTCAACGGAATAAACCAGAAAATTATCATGCAGGTGATGGAAGTAAGCACAGTCGCAATGAAGTAACCGGCGTAGAACACCAATGAGCGAAGATAATTCAGCATGATTGGCCCAGCAGAGCATCCTTGAAGGCATTCAAATCGGGATGTACATCAACGCCGGCAAGTTCGCTGTCGCTACACACCAGTTGGGTCGCAGCTCCCTTGCCGGTCAGTACCAGGACAGGCCGGCAACCCGCCAGCCTCGCAGCCAATAAATCCTTGTCGCTGTCACCTACAAAAGGGGCATCGGTGACAGATGTTCCAAACTCGCTTTCAATCTGTTTTAGCAGGCCGATGCCAGGTTTGCGACATTCGCAACCGTCGTCTGGGCCATGAGGGCAAAAAAATACACCAGCAATTTCCCCGCCCTGCTCTTCCACCAGATCACACATCTTCTGATGCATGGCAGCCAAGTCAAATTCATCGAACAGATGGCGGGAGATTCCGGATTGATTGGTTGCAACGGCGATTGTGTAACCCGCCTTGCTGAGCGCTGCAATGGCCTCTATGCTGCCGGCGATGGGCACCCACTCCTCAGCCGACTTGATGTAATCGTCGGAGTCTTCGTTGATGACACCATCCCGGTCGAGAATGATCAGCTTCACGTCACACTCAACTGGTTTGCAGACAAGATATATCAGCGACCTCTAGGAACAGGCTTCGAAGCTCGCCGAGGATGTTGATTCTGTTTTGACGTACGCTCAGGTCTTCGTCCATGACCAGCACACTATCGAAGAATGAATCGATTTGGACTTTGGAGCTCGCAAGAATTTCCAGTCCCTCTGCATACTTGCGCACAGCAAACAGCGGCTTGGTTGCGCTGCGGCAACGCTCCAGAGTGCGCACAAGTTCCGCTTCCGCCGGGTGATTGAACAAAGCGGGGTTGATGGCGCTAGAGCCGTCTCCACTACCCTGCTTCTGCAGAATATTGGAGACCCGCTTGTTCGCCGAAGCCAGAGACTGCGCCTCTGGAAGCTGACTAAAGCGATGAACAGCATGTACGCGCAGATTGAAATCCAACGGCTTGGTCGGCTTGACCGCCAGAACAGCTTGAAACACCTCTGCGCTGATTCCTTCGGACTGATACCACGCCTTGAAGCGCTCCAACAGGAATTCGAACACCTGCATGTCCAGGCCGTCTTTCAGCGTGAGCTTGCTGTACTGCGAGCTTGCTACGTGAATAGTTTTCAGCAGATCCAGATTCAGCTCTTTCTCGACGATGATCCGCAGGATGCCAAGTGCGGCGCGACGCAATGCAAACGGATCCTTGGAGCCAGTAGGCGGCTGACCAATCGCGAACAGTCCGACGATTGTGTCCAGTTTGTCGGCGATCGCCAGCACACTTCCTGTCAGGGTAGCTGGCAACTTGTCACCGGAAAATCGCGGCATATATTGCTCGTTCAAGGCAAGCGCCACTTCATCTGACTCGCCATCGTGCAAGGCGTAGTAGTATCCGGCAATGCCCTGCAACTCGGCAAACTCCGATACCAGATTGGTAACCAGATCCGCTTTACCCAGCAACGCTGCGCGTTCGCAGATGCCAGCATCCGCATTCAGTTCAGACGCTATGGCGATGCACAGATGCGATACTCTCTGTGATTTTTCGTAAACCGTGCCAAGCTGTTGCTGAAACACAATGGTTTTCAACTGCTCTGTCCGTGCTTCAAGTGTGATCTTTCGATCCGTATCATAGAAGAACTTGGCATCCGAAAGTCGCGGACGAATGACGCGTTCATTCCCTGCAATCACCTGCGCGGGATCTGTACTTTCGATATTGCTGACCGTGATGAAATTTGGCAGCAATGCGCCAGTACTGTCCAGAAGATAGAAACATTTCTGGTGAGACTTCATCGAGGAGATAAGCGCCTCGCTGGGCACCTCCAGGAAGTGTTTTTCGAAACGGCCCGTCAGTGCTACTGGCCATTCGACCAGGCTCGTAACCTCTTCCAGAAGATCATCTTCAATGACAACAGAGGCATGCAGTCGAGCACCTTCCGCTTCGACCAAGGTTCGGATGAGCGCTTTGCGCTCCTCGTAATTCACCAGAACTTTGGCTGCCCGCAGAGTTGCTTCATAGTCAGCAGCTACAAGGACTGGCACTGGCGAAGGGTGCATGAAGCGATGACCACGTGAGACATTCCCAGTGCTGATACCCAGAATTTGCGCAGGAATTACATGTCCACCGAAAATCATGACAACCCAGTGAACCGGACGCACAAACTCCTCTCGACTTGCTCCCCAGCGCATTTTCTTGGGTATTGGCAGGTTGGCCAAGGCTTTTGCGATGATCTCCGGAATCAGTGCTCGAGTGTCGTTGCCCTTCACGAGACTGCGGAATACTAACTTCAGCACCCCGTCCCTCTCGGCGCGTTCGAGCTGATCAACGGTAGTGCCGCATGAGCGGGCAAATCCAGCAGCCGCGGGTGTGAGGTTTCCGTCCTTGTCAAAGGCGGAGGCAACGGCTGGCCCGGTTTTTTCTACCGTTTTGTCAGGCTGCGACTCCATGAGTCCCATGGCACGTATTGCCAGCCTCCGCGGTGTCGCAAAGCCTTCGATAGAATCGAACGCCAGCCCGGCGTTTTCGAATGCTGCGCGCGTATTGGCAAGGAACGCTTCGGACAACAGTCTCAGCGCCTTTGGCGGGAGCTCCCCCGTGCCTATCTCTACCAGGAAATCATTTTTTGTCATGGTGTGCTGTGGGCTCTCAATCCAGATACTGTTTGCGCAATTCAGCCGTTGCCAACGGGAATCCCAATGCCTTTCTGCTTTCGAAGTATGCTTCTGCCACCAGCCGTGACAAAGTCCGAACGCGCAGGATATAGCGCTGGCGCTCGGTCACTGAAATGGCATGTCGCGCGTCGAGCAAATTGAAATAGTGCGAAGCCTTGAGCACCTGCTCGTAGGCTGGCAGGGCCAGACCTTTCTCAATGAGACGCTGACACTGCTGTTCGCAATCCGTGAAGTTGCGGAACAGGATATCCACATCAGCGTGTTCGAAATTGTAAGCTGACATTTCCACTTCGTTCTGCTTGAACACGTCGCCGTACGTCACTATCCCATTGGGGCCATTGGTCCACACGATGTCATAGATGCTGTCCACACCCTGCAGGTACATTGCTATGCGCTCGATACCGTACGTGATTTCGCCGCTGACCGGATGGCACTCAAGCCCGCCAACCTGTTGAAAGTAAGTGAACTGGGTTACTTCCATGCCATTCAGCCAAACCTCCCAGCCGAGCCCCCAGGCGCCCAGTGTTGGAGATTCCCAATTGTCTTCGACAAAACGAATATCATGGACAAGCGTATCGATTCCCAGGCTGGCAAGTGATTCGAGGTAGAGCTCCTGAATATTGGAAGGAGATGGTTTCAGAATGACTTGAAACTGGTAGTAATGCTGTAGACGGTTGGGGTTTTCCCCATAACGACCATCTGTAGGTCGGCGACTTGGCTGAACATAAGCCGTGTTCCAACTCTCCGGCCCGATGGCGCGTAGAAATGTTGCCGGGTGGAAGGTGCCAGCCCCTACCTCCATGTCAAGAGGTTGCATGAGCACACAGCCTTGATTAGCCCAGAACTGCTGTAGCGCAAGAATCAAGCCTTGAAAGGTTCTCACATCAGGTTGTGTGTCGTTGGCTGACAAGAAAAAGCTCCGGAGCGTATTTTGAGAAGGTCGCGATTATCCTTGATTCTTCAATCAATATCCATACTTACGCCAGCCAGCACAGTCAATGCTGTTTTGCTGCCGAGCAGTGCCTGGGGTAGAATTTCCGCCCGTTTGCGCCATCTGTGGCGAGAATCGATTTCAAATTTGCCACTTGGACCACAAGCTCAGGAGTTACCAAATCCAAACCGCCAAGGTCTTGCTGATCAAAGCCGCACTGCACTTCAGCGCGCTGCTGCCGCTGCGGTGGGCCCATGCGATTGCGACGCCCATAGCGTCTATTGTCTGGGCGCTTTCATCGGATTCCAGACGAATCACCCGCTGCAACCTCGCGCTCTGCTTTCCACAATTGACGGAGCGGGAGAGAGAAAAGCTGGCGCGCGCCAGTGCTCTTGAAACCACGAAATTTGCCTGTGAGTTGGGCCGAGTCTGGTTGCGTTCGGTGGACGAAGTGCTTGCCAGCATAGTGTCCGTTAGCGGGCAAGAAGTGCTGGAGATTGCTTTGGCCCGGGGGAAAGGCGTCATCGTGCTCGCGCCCCACATAGGCAACTGGGAGCTTTGTGGACTGTACCTGGATCGTCGCGCGCAGACGACTTATCTGTACAAGCCACCCAAGCTGGTCGGGTTTGAAGACGCTATCGTGTCATACCGAGGGCGCGCTGGTGCCCGGCTTGCGCCCACATCTCGAAAAGGAATTGCCATGCTGGTAAAGGCACTGGAGCGCGGAGAGATCGTAGGTATCCTTCCCGACCAGGAGCCCGCGCTGGACAGTGGCGTTTTCGCACCCTTCTTCGGCCTGCCTGCACTGACCATGACCCTGGTAGCAAAGCTGGCGGCAAGGACGCAAGCGACTGTGATCGTGATGTATGCGGAACGACTCCCGCAAGGAAAGGGGTTTGCAATCCGGATCTCAGAGGCAGACGTCGGAGTCGCCGCAGAAGATCTGGAAACAGCAGGAGCAGCATTGAACCGGCAAGTAGAGCGCTGTGTGCGAGAAGTTCCCGTTCAGTATCAATGGGAGTACCGGCGCTTCAAACATCAACCGGATAACAGCAAGAATGCCTTGTATCGCTAGCGTCGCCAGAACATTGGGAGAAACAGCACCAGCAGGGTAAATATTTCGAGTCGTCCGAGCAGCATTGCAAAACAAAGAATCCATTTTGCCTGGTCGGACAGCAGACTGTAATTTTGTGAGACGCCTTCCAGTCCAGCGCCAAGATTGTTGATGGCCGCACCAACCGCACTGAACGCTGTTATGACGTCAAGACCAGTTGCAAGCAATGCCAGCAGCAGCGCCAGAAACACCATTACGTACACTGCGAAGAAACCCCACACCGCTTCAATGACACGATTTGGAACGAGCGTATTCCCCAGCTTTATCGGAATAATCGCATTGGGGTGAATGAGTCGTTGTACTTCACGCAATCCCTGTTTCAAGATCAGAAGAATGCGGATGACCTTCATGCCTCCTCCTGTCGATCCTGCACAGGCGCCAATGATCGATGCATAGATCAACATGTAAGGAAGAAATGACGGCCACTGACTGAAGTCAGCAGTAACAAAACCTGTTGTAGTGGCGATCGAGACGCTCTGGAAGACGCCGTGAATGATCGAGTCGAAGCCGCTGTAGGTGGCGGTGCTGTACAACACTACGCTCGTTGCCACCGAAAGCACGAGCAGAAATATCAGGTAGAATTTGAATTCAGGGTCACGCAGATACTGTCGCAGACTTTGCATGCGCCAAGCAGTGAAATGCAGTGCAAAATTGACCCCGGCGAGCAGCATGAATACTGTCGCGATCA
>Ga0255135_1000042_pt1:0-12500 | contig 27148 bp, 18 predicted proteins | sample Law_Atlam_RepA_8_FD_188552 | JGI IMG/M metagenome (GOLD analysis project Ga0255135, IMG submission 188552) | Freshwater microbial communities from St. Lawrence River, New York, United States - Law_Atlam_RepA_8d | ecosystem: Environmental > Aquatic > Freshwater > River | place: USA: New...
GAAATAGATTTTGTCTAATACAGTGATCCAATTTTCAAAAGAATCAGCGCAATTACTGTTTGATGCAATGAGTTTGATTTTGTATGTGCCTGGGGATTTGTATTTGTAATAGCCTAATTTGGTATTGGAAGTGTCTGATTTTATGCTGCTGTCTCCAAAGTCCCAATGATAAGCCGTGGCATTTTGACTGTAATTGGTAAAAAAGACTTCACGGTTGCAGTTCACATTCGGGGCCACAAAAGCAGAGGTGGTTTCAAAAACACAATCTTGAATATTGAATTGGTAGTCTCTTCGGGTGGCGCCTATGTATTTCCCTTTTCTAAACTCTTTAACTAAAATTCCAACGACGTATTGGCCTGGAATAGATGGTGTTAGCTTTAATTGACCAGTTTTTGAATTCAAGTTAATATTAGGGCTACTAGGGATAGGTATTAACATGTTGTATCCAGGGTTGTAGGTTACCAAAGGAAAGGGAGGTGGAGAACTGGTTTTGCAATCTGGTAGAGACCCTCCGATATTGGCCCCATTATAAGGGTGAAAAAACTCATAGGCTAAACTGTCTCCGTCTGCATCTGTTGCACTGTGGTCAATTACAATAGGGGTGTTGGTGCAAAGAAAGTTAGGCGGTAAGTTTTTAAATTCCGGACTTGAATTGTATCCAATTTGAGTTGTGTCATTGATTTTTGTCCAAATGGTTTCGCCTAATGAAGAGGGATTGCTTAAGTTGTTAATCGTTCTATTTCTACAACACCTCTGAAAACTCAAGTAATAGCCGCCTTTTCTGGGGGGGAGTGTGAAAGTAGTATTGTATTCATAGGCGTCAACACAGGCATTTGGCGAAATTTTAATGCAATTGTAATTGGTTTTTGATACCCTAAAAGGGTTGCCTCTTAATACACTTTGACAATATTGATTGAGTATTTTGCCCGAGTCTCCATCAAACACAGAGATTAAAGCATATCTATCTGATGCAATCGCACTTGAACTGCCATTATAACAATCAATATAAAGCTTCAATTTGACAGCGTATTGATTGTTGCCGATGTAACTGTAAGTCATTTCACCCCCTACAATATGGGTAGCCCATGAAGTGGAATAAAATAGTAAGCATAATCCTATGGCAACTTGCTTGAACACTTAGTGCAATTTAAGTTAAATAATGCAATTATTTAAAATAATTTGAACGGTTTGCTTTTATTAGTTTCCAGGCAAAGTCTGCTTGGTGTTGTAACATGCTCAAACCATTACAGGCTTGGGCACCATGATCCATGCATTTTTGCATACTCGGGGTAATACCATGGTAATTTAAATCAAAGAAATGCTGCTGAGGCCCAAGTTCATCGTAGGGCAAAGACAAGGCTTCCCATTGACTCGGTAAACCATAAGGCGTACAGTTAATGATCAAATCGTAGGCTTTAAGGGACAAATTTTGGTAATGTTCTCCCAATGCTGAACGACTGCCTACCTCAAAGGGAATATTGAGCTGAGTTAAGGCGTATTGAATGGCTTTGGATGAACCGCCGCTGCCTAAAACCAAAGCCTTTTGAAAGGGATAATCCCAAGTCTCTTTCAAGGCTTTTGAAAAACCACTGTGGTCTGTATTGAAGGCGTTAAAGCTTAAAGGGTCTTGTTCAGATTGAATGATTAGGTTGGCTGCGCCAATTGCCTTGACATCATCAGATAAGTTTTGGCAATAGGCTAACACAGTTTGTTTGTGTGGGATAGTAACATTAACTGCCACCAATCCCTTTTGACTATGCCACCAAGATTCAAAATCATCTATATGCGGCAGGTCAAAGGCTTGGTAGTCCCAATCACTGAGCCCTAATGCTTCAAATTTAGCTTTGAAATATTGAGGGGAAAATGATTGTGCTACAGGATGTCCTATAAGGCCCAAACGCCACATCTTAAGACTTTGCTTTTTTGCGAATGACTTCAATAATGATAGGCAATACAGAAATGCCTATGATACCAAAAATGACGATTTCAAAATGTTTTTGAATGAATGGATGAGTGCCCAACAAATAGCCTAAGGAAGTTACCCCACCAACCCATAAAATAGCCCCCAAAACACAGTTGCGAATGTATTTGCCATAAGTCATAGAACCGGCGCCAGCTACAAAGGGTGCCACCGTTCTGACAATGGGAATAAATCTGGCAATAATGACTGTTTTGCCACCGTATTGAGCGTAGTATTTTTCAGTCTTTTCTATGTGGGCTTTTTTCAAAAACAATATCTTTTCTTTGGCCTTGATCCAATTGCCAAATGTTTTACCAATAAAATAATTGGTGTTGTCGCCTAATAATGCGGCTACAATTAACAATGGGATTAAGTAAGCGATGTTTAAGCTGCCTTCTGAAGCGGCTAGTGCTCCAGCTGCAAATAAAAGAGAGTCCCCAGGTAAAAGGGGCATTACCACTAAGCCTGTTTCAGTAAATATAATTAAAAACAACAAAGCGTATATCCAAACCCCGTATAAACTGATCCAATCTTTTAAGTAAGCATTTAAGTGCAATAGCACATCTAGTCCATCTTTAATCAACTCCATGCCACAAAGTTAAGCTTATTTTATGATGTCAAAAATCAATTTAATGGGTCCAGTTGTCAAACAATAAAAACTGAAACTAAGGCGTTATGATTATATGAAAGCTCAAATAACATCCGTCGTAATCTTGGCCTTACTTCTGTTCATGAGCAGTTGTGGAGGGTCTAAATGCTATGCTTCTAAAGGTCGTTCATTTTCGTGTGCAAAATCTTTTTAAAGCTTCCTTTCAATAATTTCCATTATTTTTGATTGTATGTTTCGTAAAACGCTGCTCTTGGGAATTTGTTTTTGTTTGTTATTGTGCAACGCTTGTAAGTCGCCAAGAATGGGCGCCGGAAAACAAAAAAAGCACTGTAACTGTTCTTTTTGATCACTCAAAAATATCTTGATTGTCAAGAATACTCAAGTAATTGTAATAGCGGCTGCCAGCAATTTGACCTGCTTCAAAGGCTTTAAATACAGCGCATTCAGGTTCATTTTGATGGGTGCAATCATTGAATTTACACTGAGGCATATAGGCTCTGATTTCAGGGAAATAATGGCCAATTTCAGTTTTTTCTAAATCAATGATGCCAAAATCTCTAATGCCCGGTGTATCAATTAATGCAGAATCCGAGTCTATGAAAAACATCTCTGCAAAAGTGGTGGTATGTTTGCCTTTTTGATGGCTATCGCTGATGCTATTGGTTTTTTGATTGGCCAAAGGGAGTAACTGGTTCAAGATACTTGATTTTCCCACCCCAGAATGCCCACTGATCAATGAGGTTTTATGTTGTAAAACTGATTTTAAAACCGAGTTGGGTGAATAATTAGCATCTATGGTTGAACACATCAAACATTGATACCCCAAAGGTTCATATAAAGCTTTCAAGTGCTCAAAGTGTAATACATCGTCGCTGTTGTATAAATCACATTTGTTAAATACCAAGCAAACCGGGATATGATAAGCGCCTGCCATAACCAAAAAGCGGTCAATAAATCCTAAAGAGGTTCTTGGAGCGCTCAAGGTGACGACTAATACAGCTAAATCAAGATTGGAGGCAATGATCTGAGCCTGTTTGCTCAAATTATTGCTTTTGCGAATCATGTAATTGTTCCTAGCATGTATTTGCGTAATAACGGCGTAGGTTTCGTCGCCACTGCTTTCCAGTTCGTAGTCAACCCAATCGCCAACAGCCACAGGGTTAGTGGTTTTAATGGTCTTTAGTCTGATTTTGCCTTTTATTCTGGCATCAATAATACTGGTGTCAGCTTGTCTGATTTTATACCAACTACCCGTTGATTTAATGATGAGGCCTGATAAAGTCATTCGTCAGATTAAAAAATATTTTCGCAAATCTGCTTAGTAGATTCACTTCTTCCCATGGTATAAAAGTGCAATACCGGAACATTGGCTTTCATCAAAGCTTTACATTGGGTAATGGCCCATTCAACACCAATTTGTTTAACTGCATCACCCGTTTTAGCTTGTTCAATGGCATCGCTTAAAGTGTCGGGAATGTCTATGTGAAACAACTTTGGTAAAATGTTTAACTGGGCTTTTGTAGTTAAGGGTTTTATGCCAGGAATAATCGGAACATGGATGTCGTTCTGACGACATTTCTCTACAAAATCAAAATACTTTTGGTTGTCAAAAAACATCTGAGTCACTAAAAACTCTGCGCCAGCCTCTACCTTCTTTTTTAAGAAAGCCATATCAGATTTTAAATTGGGCGCATCGTGGTGTTTTTCAGGATAAGCCGCCGCTCCAACACAAAAGTTTGTGATATTGGCGTTTGACAATTCTTCATCAAGGTATAAGCCATTATTCATTTGTTTGATCTGTTGAATCAGTTCAAGCGCATTGGCATTGCCATTGTTTTCAGGCTTGAATATGGCTTCGTTTTTGGCATTATCACCTCTAAGAGCTAAAACATTGTCTATGCCCAAAAAGTTTAAATCGATTAATGCGTTTTCTGTGTCTTCTTTGCTAAATCCACCACAAATAATATGCGGCACAGTGTCAATTTGGTATTTGTGCATCACTGCAGCGCATATGGCAACAGTACCAGGTCTTTTTTTGGTGGCCACTTTCACAAATGAACCATCTGGTCTTTTCTTTTCAAGGTAATCTTCTCTGTGGTAAGTAACATCAATAAAAGAGGGTTTGAATTCCATTAATGGATCAATCCCATGGTATATGCTCTCAATGCTGTCGCCTTTTAAAGGCGGTAAGATTTCAAATGAAAACAAAGTGGCTTTTGCGCCTTTTATGTGGTCAACAATTTTCATGTTTAGAATGTTACTTCAAGGGTTTTAGTGTCATTGCCGCGTTTAACTTCTATCGTGGTGGTTTGGCCTTTTTTAAATTGGCCTAAACTCTTCATGTAATCTTGGATATTGCTAATTGAATAGTCGCCCATTTTAATGATGATGTCGCCTTTTAAAAGACCTGCTTTTTCGCCTGGTTTGCCTAAATTAACACCATCTACTCTCAGTCCAACGCCATCGAATACATAATCAGGCATGATGCCCAAGGTCACTTTGAAACTCATTTTTTCACTTTCTTCAGATTTGGTAGCGGTGAAAGGCATTTCATTGGTAGTGTTCAAGGCTTTCATCACATCAAGACTGATGTTATACACTTGTAGCATGCCACCGTAATTGATTTTAGTTTCATCATCAGAAGGTGTGTGGTAATCGTGGTGTTGACCAGTAAAGAAATGCAAAACAGGAATGTTGGCATAATAAAAACTGGTATGGTCAGAACTGCCTGTACCACTCTCAGTGGTTTTGATTTTGATTTGACTGCTGTCTGTTTGCACTGAAGCTAAAGCGGTTTTCCATGCAGGACTGGTACCAACGCCATACACCATTAAAGTCTTTTTAACAGAATCCAATCTGCCAACCATATCGTAATTCAACATGTATAAGACTGTTTTAAGATCAATGCTTGGATGTTTAACAAAATGGTTACTACCCAATAAACCTTGTTCTTCGCCACTAAAAGCGATAAACACATAATTGTGTTGACGCCATTTTTTGTTCTTTTTAATTTGTTTGGCTAAAGATAAGATCATACTAACGCCACTGGCATTGTCGTCTGCACCATTGTGAATTTGCCCGCTTTTAGGTTCGCGACTGCCGCCGAATTCATTGTACCCTAAGTGGTCTTGATGCGCGCCAATGATAATGGTTTTAGCTTTGTGGTTATCAATCATGCCAATCACATTGTGAGCAGTTGAGTTGATTTGCGCAATGTTTACACTGAAACTAATTGACTTGGCATTTAGTATTGATGGCTGTAAGCCATTAGCATATACCACAGGAATGTTTCTAGGTTTAACGGTTCGGTCAAGTTGACCTTTAGGCGCTTCAATGTTAGGATTAACATTCACAAACACAACACCTCTTGCCCCCATTTTAATGGCTTGGTCCACTTTGTAGGTTAAACTTTCGTAGGGCTCATAACGACCATGTGCATTGCCACTTTCAGGGCTACCCAACCTAATCACAAATACTTTACCTCTGATGCCTGTTGTGTCTGCATAATCATTGTAGTTAAACTCTGGGGCTGTTATGCCATAGCCAGCTTGATAAACAGCTGTTTCATTGAGACTATCGTGGTTGCAGCTTTGTGCTAAAGGATAAAACTCACCTTTGTTCGATTTTAAACCATATTTTTTTTCGTCCTTTTCGGTCCATAACATTATAGATTGGCCTTGAGCAATTCGCATTTTGATGATGCTAAAGGTTTGGAAATACGAGCCAGAATCATTGCCTTTAGGGCTGATTTTATATTGTTTGAAAAGGTCTGAAATGTATAATGAAGAGCGCATCTCTCCACTTGAACCGGTTAAACGGCCTTCCAATTGATCGCTGGCCAAATAGCTTAAATCGTTTTTCATTTGTTTAACGACTTCGCCTGATTTTTGGGCCTTAACTGCAATTGAAATGCCTAATAAAGCAACACAAAGGACAATTTTTTTCATGTACATTTTTTTTGCGAAGATACAGTAAAAAAACATCTTAGCCGGCAAGTTTTAGGACCGGGCGAACTTTTTTTACTTTAGTAAATTCACTTATTTTTGCAACATGCAACACAAAATCGCTCCAAGTATATTATCTGCTGATTTCGGCCAACTAGAAAGAGACATACAAATGATCAATCAAAGCCAAGCGGATTGGTTCCATGTGGATGTGATGGATGGTGTTTTTGTGCCTAACATTTCATTTGGCTTTCCGGTTATGCAAACCTTAAAGCAACATGCTCAAAAACCATTAGATGTGCATTTGATGATAGTTGATCCTGACAGATACATTACCCGTTTTGCAGAGTATGGTACAGCTGTGTTAACCGTTCACATAGAGGCTTGTACCCATTTGCATAGAACCCTTCAAGCCATTAAGGCCGCTGGTATGAAAGCAGGTGTTGCCGTAAATCCTCATACCAATGTGAATCAATTAAGCGATGTGTTGGGAGATTTAGATTTGGTTTGTTTAATGAGTGTAAACCCTGGCTTTGGTGGTCAATCATTCATAGAAAACACCTACCGTAAAATTGAGCAATTAAAAACCATGCAAGCCCAACAAGGTGTATCGTTTGATATTGAAATAGATGGTGGTGTAACTTTGTCAAATTACAAACGATTAATTGATACAGGCGCAACTGTTTTAGTGGCAGGTAATACTGTCTTTTCTGCCGCTAGCCCTTCTGACACAATAGCGCAGCTTAAGCAATAATTCATAGATTGTGGCGTTATTGCTATGTCTTTTTTGAAACCTTTTTTTACCATATTGTTGATTGGCTTGGGCTATCAGAGCATTGCTCAGTCATACATTCAAGGCTATGTGTACAATGACAGCAACCAAGTATTAAAAGGGGTTAAAATCAAATCATCTGTTAACGAAGAGCTATACTTCACAGACAGTTTAGGGTATTATCGCGTACCGTATGTCAAGAAGAAACGCAACGCTTTAACCTTCGAATACAAGGGCTTTAAACCCTACACAGCCATAGCACCTACCTTATTTGAAGATGAGGACTACACCCTTACTATCCGTTTGAATGATCAAGTTCAAACCATCAGAGGCAGTGGTGTAAAAGGGAAGGTTGAGGAACGCTCAGACATTGTTCTAAAACCATTGAATTCAAGGCCGAGTGTATCTGGTGATTTTTCTGATTTTGTTAAATCTTTAGCAGGGGTCAGTTCAAACAATGAACTCAGTTCTCAGTACAATGTAAGAGGAGGGAGCTATGACGAAAACCTAGTGTATGTGAATGATATTGAGATTTATCGACCTCAATTAATAAGAAGTGGTCAACAAGAAGGTTTGAGTTTCATCAATCCTGATTTAGTCAATAATGTTAAATTTTCTGCCGGTGGCTTTGAAGCCAAATACGGCGATAAATTATCTTCTGTTTTGGATGTGCAATACAGAACCCCTAAACAATTCAGCTCAGGTGTGCAAGCTGGCATAATGGGCGGTTCAGTGTACACAGAAGGTCTGCTCAAGGCTAAACAACGTGTTGGCGTTAAAGATTCAACCAGATTAACCTATTTGATTGGGGCAAGATACAGAGCCAATAGAAATTTATTGAATTCGTTTGATGCTCAAGGTTTATACCGCTCAAAATTTTATGATTTTCAATCGCTGTTAACCTATCATTTTAATCGCTATAACCGTTTAGAATGCTTAATCAATTACGCCCAAAACCGATACAGCTTTGAACCTGAATACCAGGAGACCACTTTTGGAACTTTTCAAAATACCCTAAAAGTAAAGATTGGTATGGATGGCCAAGAAATCATGGACTATCAAGCTGGAATGGGGGCCTTGTCGTGGGTGTTTCAAAAGAAAAGAGTAGAACTCAAATGGATGGCCAGTGCATTTGCATCAAATGAGAGCGAGCATTACGATATTATTGGGGCCTATGAATTAGGAGAAGTTGACAACGACATTGGGTCTAATACTTTCGGTCAAATTAAAAGCTTAATTGGGAAAGGCTTTTTCATTAACCATGGTCGCAATGATTTGTATTTCAATGTCATGAACTTAGCTCATCAAGGACAAATCAAGTTCAACGGGCCTAAAACCAAAAGGCCATTAAGCAATGCCAGTATTGATCAATTAAGGCATCCGGCCAAGTGGGTATATGGCCTCAAATATCAAGCTGAACAATTTGACGACCGTTACAAAGAATGGAAATACAATGATTCAGGTGGCTACTCTATGGGCATTAGCAATGATTCAGCTATATATTTAAGTGATCAAGTAAGCGCTAAGCATGTATTGAACAATTCAAGACTATCGGCCTTCACCCAATGGCATCAGGCTTTGGGCAATGTTAATCAAATCAGTTTAACTGCTGGTTGTCGTTATTTGTACACTGCACTTAATGATCAAACCATGGTCTCGCCAAGGCTTCAATTGTATTATGAGCCCAACAAGGCCTATAATCAATTGCATAAACACGACTCTATTCCACTGAAGAAAAACCTATTGATTAAAGCTGCTTGGGGTGTTTATTACCAGGCACCGTTTTACAGAGAGATGCGTCAATTTGATGGGCAACTCAATACCTTATTAAAAGCCCAAAGAAGTATACATTATACTGCTGGAGTAGAATTTGGATTCAAATCATCCTCAAGACCCTTTAAGTTTTCAGGTGAATTCTTTTATAAGGACTTAGATTACTTAGTACCTTATATACTAGACAATATCAGAATAAGATATTATGCCAATAATGCAGCCAGAGGTTATGCTACAGGTATTGATATGCGCGTGAATGGCGAATTCATAAAAGGCTTGGAAAGTTGGTTCAGTTTAAGTCTTTTGAAAACCGATGAAATCATTCGCTATGTGAACAGTCAAAATGAAACGGTAGAATCGCCTTGGTTAAGACGTCCAACAGACAGACGCATAACTGCAGCAGTGATGTTTCAGGATGAACTCAAAACCAATAAGGATTACAGAGTACATTTAATGTTGAACTACGGATCAAGTTTGCCTTTCTATCTGAGTGGCCAGTACCGCTATGAACAATTGTATAGCATACCATCTTATAAAAGAGTGGATATTGGTTTTAGTAAAGTCTTAATTGGCGGGGTCAATACTAAAAAGACTTCACGCACCATAAAAAACATGTGGGTTGGTTTTGACGTATACAATTTATTGCAAATCAATAACGTGATTTCGTATTTGTGGATCAAAGACTATAACAACCAAACCTATGGCGTACCCAATTATCTAACTGGCCGTAGAATTAATCTGCGCTTGGTCACTGCTTTTTAAAACAAAGTCATTTGTTTATTATTGTGCCATGTTTACAGGGATCATAGAATGCATGGGCGAAATTGTTGCCTTAGATAAAGACAACAACAATCTTCATATCACCATACAATCACCTATTAGTCATGAATTGAAGATTGATCAGAGCATTGCTCATAATGGAGTTTGCTTAACGGTTGTTGCATTAGAAGCCCAATCACATACGGTCACTGCTATTCATGAAACCTTAATAAAGACAGATCTTGGTCATTGGCAATTAGGTCAGAAAGTGAATTTGGAAAGATGCTTATCTGCCAATGCTAGGTTTGATGGTCATATAGTTCAAGGCCACGTAGATACAGTTGCGCGTTGTAAGGAGATAATAGATCAAGGGGGTAGTTGGTTATACACCTTTATATATGAACACAGTGGAATGACAGTTGAGAAAGGCTCTATAACAGTTAATGGTACCAGCCTGACAGTGGTGAACAGTCAAGAACAAGAGTTCTCTGTAGCGATTATACCTTATACTTATGAGCATACAATCTTTCATCAATTGAAAGTAAATGACAGTGTTAACATAGAGTTTGATATAGTTGGCAAGTACATTCAAAGGCTTTTTCAACAGCAAATGGGCCATTAATCGCATCAAATAGGCGGTTTTAAATAGCCAATGATAAGAAAATGAAGCTCTTAACTAGGTTTTTTAACCTAAGTCGAATAAAAAAAAATATTTTTTCACCTAGTAATAGCAAGGGATTTCAAACATAAGTGCATAAAAATCAATAATTTATTTGCGAATATGAACTTTACCATTACCTTTGCACTCCCGTTCTGAAAAAGCTGTACTAAATTTAAGACTTAGAAACACAAAGAGTCCTTTTAACTTTTAAAAATATTTTTTGTGAATTCAAATTTTTATATTACTTTTGCACCCCCGTTCTGAAATAGACAGCAAGGCGCAAAAGATGGTCTTCGAAAAAAAATTAAAAAATAATTTTGGAGATTTAAAAATTAGTCTTACCTTTGCAGTCCTTTTTTGAGAAAGGAAAGTTCTTTGAAGTTTAAAGAGAAGGAATAGCGGACCTCAAAATAATACTTTGAGAAAAAGTCAGAGACAAATTTTTTACAATGAAGAGTTTGATCCTGGCTCAGGATGAACGCTAGCGGCAGGCCTAATACATGCAAGTCGAACGAGATTGTTGTAGCAATATGACATGAAAGTGGCGCACGGGTGCGTAACACGTATGCAATCTACCTCTAATTGGGGCATAGCTTCGAGAAATCGGAATTAATACCCCATAACATATTTGGAAGGCATCTTTTGAATATCAAAACTCCGGTGATTAGAGATGAGCATGCGCAACATTAGCTAGTTGGTAAGGTAACGGCTTACCAAGGCTACGATGTTTAGGGGGTCTGAGAGGATGATCCCCCACACTGGTACTGAGACACGGACCAGACTCCTACGGGAGGCAGCAGTAGGGAATATTGGTCAATGGAGGAAACTCTGAACCAGCCATGCCGCGTGCAGGATGACGGCCCTCTGGGTTGTAAACTGCTTTTATACGGGAAGAAAAAATGCTACGTGTAGCACATTGACGGTACCGTAAGAATAAGGATCGGCTAACTCCGTGCCAGCAGCCGCGGTAATACGGAGGATCCAAGCGTTGTCCGGATTTATTGGGTTTAAAGGGTGCGTAGGCGGATCTTTAAGTCAGTGGTGAAAGCCTGCAGCTTAACTGTAGAATTGCCATTGAAACTGAAGATCTTGAATTTGGTTAAAGTAGGCGGAATGTATCATGTAGCGGTGAAATGCTTAGATATGATACAGAACACCGATAGCGAAGGCAGCTTGCTGAACCAATATTGACGCTGAGGCACGAAAGCGTGGGGAGCGAACAGGATTAGATACCCTGGTAGTCCACGCCCTAAACGTTGATTACTCGTTGTTGGCGATATACTGTCAGCGACCAAGCTAAAGCGTTAAGTAATCCACCTGGGAAGTACGACCGCAAGGTTGAAACTCAAAGGAATTGACGGGGGCCCGCACAAGCGGAGGAGCATGTGGTTTAATTCGATGATACGCGAGGAACCTTACCTGGGCTTGAAAGTTAGTGACTTTCTGTGAAAGCAGAATTCTCTTCGGAGCACGAAACTAGGTGCTGCATGGCTGTCGTCAGCTCGTGCCGTGAGGTGTTGGGTTAAGTCCCGCAACGAGCGCAACCCCTTTCTTTAGTTGCCATCAGGTTATGCTGGGGACTCTAAAGATACTGCCTACGTAAGTAGTGAGGAAGGTGGGGACGACGTCAAGTCATCATGGCCCTTACGTCCAGGGCTACACACGTGCTACAATGGTCGACACAGATGGTTGCTACTTAGTAATAAGATGCTAATCCCAAAAAGTCGATCTCAGTTCGGATTGAGGTCTGCAACTCGACCTCATGAAGCTGGATTCGCTAGTAATCGCATATCAGCAATGATGCGGTGAATACGTTCCCGGGCCTTGTACACACCGCCCGTCAAGCCATGGAAGATGGGAGTACCTGAAGCCGATAACCGCAAGGAGTCGTCTAGGGTAATACCGTTGACTGGGGCTAAGTCGTAACAAGGTAGCCGTACCGGAAGGTGTGGCTGGACCACCTCCTTTCTAGAGTCTTTATAGACATAGACAAATTATGACTGTTCGCTATTTCTTCTCCT
>Ga0255135_1000042_pt1:17500-27148 | contig 27148 bp, 18 predicted proteins | sample Law_Atlam_RepA_8_FD_188552 | JGI IMG/M metagenome (GOLD analysis project Ga0255135, IMG submission 188552) | Freshwater microbial communities from St. Lawrence River, New York, United States - Law_Atlam_RepA_8d | ecosystem: Environmental > Aquatic > Freshwater > River | place: USA...
TTTAGTGATTTACACGTATCAGGAGGCAATCCTGCAGGGAATGCAACCTTTACCAATACTGACTTTATAAACAAACGTTATATCTGGATAGGCAATAGATATATGTTGTAACGAATATTTTATTAAATTTGTACCATGAAAAAATCAATCTTCATTTTATCATTAGCAGCTGTTTTCGCTGCTTGTAACAATCAAGAAGCGACTCAAGCTTCAGATCAAGCTGCAGTGAGCACAGACTCTACAGGCATCAACTACGCAATCGACACCATCGGTTCAGTAATTGGTTGGGATTCTAAAAAAATCGTTGGCGGTCATAACGGAGGTATCCGTTTAAGCAGCGGTTCATTAAACATTAAAGATGGCAACATCGTTTCTGGTGGTTTCGTTGTAAACATGAACACCATTACCAATGCTGATTTGCCAAATGACAAAGACAGTTTGAACTACCACTTAGTAGGTCACTTAATGTCTCCAGATTTCTTTGATGTAGCCCAATACCCAACTGCTAAATTTGATGTAACTAACGTTACTGTATTAAGCAATGATGCAGCAGGTAATACCCACACCATCAGTGGTAACTTAACCGTTAAAGATTCAGTTAAAAACATCAGCTTCCCAGCTAAAGTTGCCATCAATGGCGATGAATTAACTGCTACTGCTACTGTGGTTATCAACCGTTTAGATTTTGGTATTAAATACAATTCAGTATCAGCTTCACCAGCAGCTTTATTAAAGAAGTTAGGTGACAATGCCATCAAAGACGAGTTGACCATTTCAATCAATTTGAAAGCTAAAAAAGGTTAATAATACCCTCATTTTTTAAGTTTGTTTTAAGATCAAAGACCTCGCTAATTGGCGGGGTTTTTTGTTGTTTTAGCCTGAATAGGTCTGCAAAATATTTAGTATCATTGCACTACAAATGAACAAGAAGCAATTTTTAACACTTTTGTGGTTGCTCATAGGCTGCATTATGTGTGTCTTGTTGTTTCGTTCTATTCGTTCTAGTATGCAAGCAAAGTATACTGATTCATATGACAAAGCGCTTATCATTGGCAGATTAGATACTTTAAAAGCTTTGCAAGTGGCTTATAGGTCGGTAAATGGTCATTATGCTGCGGATTTCAATACGCTAGCAGATTTTGCTCAAAAAGCGCAATTAATGAGGGTTTCAGAAGGACAATCTTCTGTGGCTGATACCACCTTAAGGCCTTTGTTTGATATACAGTATTCTGACTTTGATATTATGCATTTAGGCTATGCAGATAGGGCCCAAAAATTCCCTTTTGTATTCGAGGCGGCATACATTGTTCAATCTGGGGATACTTTGCCTTACTTTGATATTGCTACACCAGCAGCTTTAGGGAAAGACCGTGTGTTAAGCATTGGCAATAAAACATTAAATACGATTGATGGCAATTGGAGATAAAAAACATATAGTTGCGGAACAGCCGCTTAAAGCGGATGAAAGCATTAACCTTTGCAATGTTTACCGCTGCGATTGGGAAGCTTATGAAGTCTTGTCTGTCTATTCTGTGTTGAGTAAGCAATTACTAGCCTATAAAGTCATGCACAAAGGCCATGCAGATCAAGATGAATGGTTAAGCATGCCCTTCAATAAGAAGTTAGTAGTGAGTCAAACCCCTAAAGTACAGGTTGTGCCCAATCAGTTTGCACAGAACAATGTCTCAGATCAATTGCCTTTCGTGATCGATAGTGATTTGCCTAAAGACCATAAACATATTTTAGAGGGCATTGCCCAATGGCAGTTGCAAAAAGGCAGTGGTCAACAATTGTTTGTATGGTATCAAGACAATCAATTGCTGGTCGTATTGTTTAACCAAAAGCAATTGCAATTTTCCAATGTGTTTGCAGCCAATACTGAGCACGAGGTCTTGTATTTCATTGTTGCGGCCATTCAAGCCGTTCAAATGGAACAAAGTCAATTGACGTTGACTGTTAGCTATGACTTATGGCAAAATACGGCCTTAATCAACTTTTTAAAGCCATACTTTCAGGGGGTAGATTGTTTGCGTTTGCCCTATGAATTAGATGCAGAATTGCTTGATTTAACTGCATGGTTAATGCCCAATGAATTAATGGCACAATGCGAATAATTCAAGGCTTATATAAAGGGTTTCAATTCCCGGTTTATCACGGTTCCAATACCAGGCCAACTTCAGATTTGGTCAAAGAGAGTTTGTTCAATAGTCTTGCTCCTTATTTAGATATAGAGGAAATTAAAGTCTTAGATCTGTTTGCTGGTACTGGTAATATTGGATTAGAATGTTTATCAAGAGGGGCCGCCTCTTTGGTGAGTGTTGATCTTGCTGCCAAAAACAGTCAATACATGCAGGCCATTAAGAGCAAATTGCAAATTGAACACTGGCAAATTGTTAAAAGTGATGCCATAAAGTTTTTAGAACACAATCAGAGTCCTTTTCAACTCATTTTTGCCGATCCGCCCTATGATTATCCCAATATTCATACTTTGGTACAAAAGGTCATTCAAGCAGATTGGTTTTTAAGTCAACCAAGCCTATTTGTTTTAGAACATGTAGACCGTTTGGTATTCCAAGACAAATTGGTATTTTTGAAGAAGCAATACGGCAATACCGCCTTCACTTGCTTTCAATCCTAAACCTATGTTAAAAACAGCAGTGTTTCCGGGGTCATTTGATCCGCTTACCAATGGTCATTTAGACATTATTCAAAAGGCTGCTCAGCTGTTTGATAAAGTGATAGTAGCGGTTGGTCACAATGCAGATAAAGCCTCAATGTTTTCTGTTGAGCAACGCTTAGAATGGATCAAACAATCTTGTGCGCATTTGCCTCAAGTTGAAGTAAAATCTTATACAGGCTTAACCATTGCCTTTTGCCAAGAGCAAGGCGCCGCTTTTTTAATCAGAGGTTTGCGCTCAGGGTTAGACTTTGAATACGAACAAAGCATAGCTTTTGCCAACAAAGAAATGAATGCCCAAATTGAAACTGTGTTTTTATTGAGCAGTCCGTCGTATTCTAATATCAGTTCTACTATAGTTAGAGATGTGATTAAACACAAGGGCAATTATATGGCCTTTGTGCCAGCTGCCGTCCAATTTTAAGCTTGAAAGGCTTGAATGATTTTGTCTATTTGATGGGCTATACTTTGCCCAGTTGCTTGATAACTATTGTACAGATTCATTAAGACCCTTAAAATGATCGCCTCATTACTGCAGGGTAATAGGTTTTGAGGATGCAGCGCCAAGCCCATTTCTTTAATGATATTGCTGAGTTGCTCTTGATTGAATACACCACCGCCATTATAGGCATTGATGTAAAATTTGATTTCACCTTTGGCGATATGCGATATGCTTTGCTTATCGTTGAAATGGTCTAAGTTTTCTGTTTCTTGATCTTCCACGTAAGCCATAATGAAATGGCGTGGCAGATTGATGCCATACACTGGTATGTTTAATCTCTGAGCCACTAAAATGTATACAATAGACAAAGCAATGGGATTGCCTTTTTTAGTGTTCAAGACTTGATTGAAATAACTGTTATCTGGGTTTAAGAAGTCTGCCTCATTGGCCCTAAATCCATGCAATTGAAATAAGATGTAGTTTAAAATTTTAACCTTTTCAAAAGAGGTTAAGTCGTAATGAAACTCCAACCAAGCATCGAGTCTTAAGGATTCTATTTGTTCGCGTAAATGCTCTGGTTTAACATCAGGGTATTTGAATTGAGCAATGTAGGCTAGGGGTAAGATAAGGTCTGAACTATCTTTGGCTTTCCAGTCCAGTATTTGTTGGCCAAAATGCTGAACGCGAATGCTGTCAATGCAAAATTCTAATCGCTGTTTAGCTAATTCTGAATCAATATGGGTGTATAAGAAGGCGTCTAATAGAGGGGTTTGGTCAATGTGGCATTGACTCAGTGCTTCGATTGCAGAATTGCCAACGGTTTCGTCAGGGTCTTCAAGCAAACTCAGCAAAGCTTTGATTTTGCTGTCTTCAAGCATGCTTATTTCTTAGACTTGGCTTTTGCTTTCGCTTTTGCTTTGGGAGCCGCCTTAGCTTTAGCCTTGGCTTTCGCTTTTGGTTCTGCATTCGCACCTACTTTACCTTTAGATTGGGCTTGTACCATTTCCATAACTGATGCAAAAGTCAATTGGTCCAGGTTGCAATCTTTTGGTAATTTGTAGTTGTTGCGTTTGTAGGCAATGTAAGGGCCCCAACGGCCTTTTAAAATTTCTAAGTCAGCGTCTTCTTTAAAGGTTTTAAGCACCTTTTCAGCTTCTGATTTAATTTTATTGTCTATGAGTTCAATGGCTTCTTCGATTGTGATTTCGAAGATGTCTTTGTCTTTAGGAATTGAGGCGAATAAGCTGCCAAATTTAATGTATGGACCGAACTTGCCAATAGCTGCAGTTACTGGGGTTTGCTGATAACTACCAATGGTTCTAGGTAGTTTAAACAATTCAAGGGCTTGCTCAAGGGTAAGGGTTTCAAGGGATTGACCAGAACGTAAGCTGGCGAATTTTTTGTCTTCATCTTCTTGATCACCTATTTGAACCAAGGGGCCGTAACGGCCAATTCTACCAATAATTGGTTTGCCAGAAACAGGGTCGTTGCCAATTACTCTTTCGCCTTTAACACGTTCAGCATTTTCAAGGGTTTTATCTACATCTTTATGGAAAGGCTTGTAAAAACGGTCTATCATTTTTGTCCAAGCTTCCATGCCTTGCGCTATTTCGTCAAATTCTTTTTCAACGCTAGCGGTAAAGCTATAATCCATAATGGATTCAAAATGTTCGTTTAAGAAATCGGTTACCAAAATGCCAATGTCAGTAGGGAAGAGTTTGTTTTTCTCTACGCCGGTATTTTCTGTATTGGTTTTAACGGTAATCTCATTGCCTTTTAAAAGGGCTGTTTGAAAAGCTCTTGGTGTACCTTCTCTGTTTTCTTTTACCACATAACCTCTCTTTTGAATGGTTAAGATGGTTGGAGCGTAAGTTGAAGGTCTGCCAATGCCTAAATCTTCTAATTTTTTAACCAAGCTGGCCTCCGTGTATCTTGGAGCCGGGCGACTGAATTTTTGTTCAGACAACATTTGCGTTAAATCTAAAGCTTCACCCACTTTTAACGGTGGTAGAATATCTTTGTTGTCTTCATCGTCTTCGTCGTCTTGGCTTTCCATATACACCTTTAAAAAGCCATCGAATTGAATCACTTCACCTTCGGCTTTAAGGTTTTGCTTTGCCTTGCTAACGTGGATATCCACCAAGGTGCGCTCAAGTTCTGCATTGGCCATTTGACTGGCAATAGCACGTTTCCAAATGAGCTCGTATAATTTCATTTCTTGAGGATCTTCGCCAGCCTTGTGGTGGTCAAAATAGGTAGGCCTGATGGCCTCGTGCGCTTCTTGAGCACTTGCGTTTTTAGTGGTGTAGTTTCTTGGGGCACTGTATTCAGCTCCGAAGGCTGCTTTAATCTCTTTCTCAGCGCCTAAAATAGCCGTTTGAGATAAATTAACAGAGTCCGTTCTCATATAGGTAATGTGACCAGCTTCGTAAAGCTTCTGAGCCAATAACATGGTTTTGGCCACTGGGTACCCTAATTTTCTAGAGGCTTCTTGTTGAAGCGTACTGGTTGTAAACGGCGCAGCTGCTTTTCTTTGAGCTGGTTTTACCTCAATATGGTTAACAGTGAAATCGCTGTCTTGTGCTTGTTTCAAAAAGGCAATGGCTTCCGCTTCTGTTTTGAAACGGGTAGGCAGCTCCGCTTTAATGGCTTTCTTATGGCCTTTTTTGGTGAATTCTGCTGTAATTCTAAAATCAGAAACAGACGTAAAATGATTCACCTCACGTTCTCTTTCTACAATTAATCTCACCGCTACAGATTGCACTCTGCCTGCAGATAAAGAAGGTTTTACTTTTCGCCATAAGATTGGCGACAATTCAAAACCCACTAAACGGTCTAAAATTCTTCGAGCTTGTTGAGCGTCAACAAGGGCTTTGTCAATGCTGCGCGGGTGTTTAATAGCGTTTTCAATGGCTGGTTTTGTGATTTCATGAAACACAATACGCTTGGTTTTCTCTTCTTTCAATCCAAGGACTTCAAACAAGTGCCAAGAAATAGCTTCTCCCTCGCGGTCCTCATCGGAAGCTAACCAAACCATTTCACTTTCTTTGGCTAATTTCTTTAATTCGTTCACCACTTTGACTTTGTCTGGTGAAACAATATAATTGGGCTTAAACCCGTTTTTTATGTCAATGGCGCTATCGCCTTTGTCTAAATCTCTAATATGTCCAAAGCTAGAACGAACTGTATAATCCTTTCCGAGGAATTTTTCTATGGTCTTAGCTTTAGCAGGAGACTCAACAATTACTAAGTTTTTAGTCATCTTTGAGTTTAAAATCAGTTTGCAAATATGACCTTTTTATTGATAACTTGGTTATTCGACCTTATTTTTAGTATGTAAAGGCCATTATTAATCAGGGCATTTTTGTGGTATTGAACTTGAACTTGGCCTTCTGCTTGAGTTGGCGTTAATACAGTGTCAATTATTTGTCCTTGCAAATTCTCTAACCAGATTTCAGTTTCACCAGAATTGTGTTCATAGCTAATGTTTAATAATCCTTCGCTTGGGTTAGGGAAGATGTTAAGGGCTTTTATGCTTTCCACAGCACTGATATCTGTGTTGTACTGGCCAATATTGATTTCGTCAATATAGATTGGATTGCCAGAACCACTTACCAATTCAATCATAAAGGCAATATTGCTGTCTTGTTCAAAGCTGTTTAAACCAAAGCTTAATTGTTTCCATTGGTTGCTTGCACTAGGTTTGAAAGTAGGTGAGAAGGTACTGTTGTATGCCAACGCTGTGGCGCCTCTATAAATGAATTGAGTCCAATTGTAGCTGCAACCTCTAGAGTAGTATAAACGGAACTCTTCATTTGAAGTAGCGCTCTGTCTGATATAAGCCAACATCAAAGACAATTTAGGGCTCTTACCTGCTAAAGGGCGCATATCGATTTGAGGGGTTACCAATTGGAAGCGCATGCCGGCCGGAACCGAGCTGTTAATTGGCGCAAATAAACTGTTATTGCCTCTGAAGCCAGTAGTGGTATCGCGGATTAATTTAGTGGCCGTTGGGTCTAAAATGCGCCAGCCTGTATTAGTGTTCCAATCCACTTTGCCAAAGTCTTGACTAACTGTTGGTTTGTTAGGGGCAATGCGCGGTTTAACTTCAACGTAATTGTCAATATTTAAAGTATTTGATCCGTTAGCGTTGGTTACGGTTAAAGTGACTTTGTAAAAGCCTGGCGTAGTATAAGTCACTTCTGCTGTATCTTTATTGGTGCTGCTAATGTTTGCACCTGTAAATTGCCATTGTTTGCTAGTTACTTGAGCTTTACAAGAGTTGTCATAATAGTAAACTGGATCGCCTGCACATACCACACGGGCCGAACTTGAAAAGAAAGCTAAAGGCACCACATTGCTTTTGTTAACGCCTGTAGCAATTAAGTTGGCCGCTGATACTAAGTTGCTTCTGAAACTGTAGCCAGTAATTACATTGTGCATGCGTGTTTTTTGATTGTTGCTGAACATGCTTTGGCAAGTGCCTTGAGAATAATCCATATAGTTTTCCCATTGGTCAATTAAGTCTGGTTTTTCAGTATTACACGAATTGCCGTTAGCAGGGCAGTTGGCATTAGTAAACGTGCCAGCTACAGGAGGGGTGTCAGCACATAAGTCGCCTGTTAAACCATCATAAGCACCACAACCATCTTCAAAGGTGTGATACAAGCCTAAATAATGACCAAGTTCATGGGTTAGTGTTCGGCCAGCATGTGTTGGATTGCCTGTACCAATTGTGCCCACACAATCAGATCTCATAACAATGCCATCCATATTGCCCATACCACCAGCAACAGCACTTGGCAAATAGGCATACCCTAGGGTTGTTCCACCTGAACCACTGTTGTCTTGGATAGAGCTAACCACCCAAATGTTTAAGTATTTTCTATAATCCCAACGCGCGCCTGTAATGGATTTAACATTGTCTCTGGCGTCCACATGCAATGGGCTATACACGCGGTTAATGCCATCTGTACAGTTGCCACTAGGATCCACTTGAGCCAAACGGAATTCAATTTGACAATCAGCAGCAACACTTGTGAAAGGTGATCTAATTGCTGTTTTGTTCGGATTGTTTAAACTAAAGTCTTGATTGAGTATGCGGATTTGATTTTCAATTTGTGCTTTAGAAATGTTTTCTGGGCCGTTGGTGTGTATCACATGAAACACAACAGGAATAATATATTTTGTAGCGCGTTTGCTTGAGCTGATTTGCGCAATAGAATTGTTAAAGGCTTGCTCTTCTTGAACAATATTAGGATGCAGTGTTTTTGCAATCTTGTGGTATTGGTCAGTTAAACATTGAGCAGAGACGCTAATAGCAGATGAAACAACAAATAAAGTCAGTAAAATTTTTTTCATGAGATTTAAAAGCAAAAATAAGCATTTATCTCTTAAGACAATCAAATTCAGGCCAATTGTGTCAGCAAGTGGTCAAAATTTGTACTTTAAGTTCAAAAGTAGATGATCCATGAGGGTAATGGCGCACATGGCTTCAACAATAGGAACGGCTCTAGGTACTACACATGGGTCATGTCTGCCTTGTATTTGATGGGTAATTGTTTCACCGTTTTGTTGCAACATGGTTTGCGGAAGGGCTATGCTTGAAGTGGGTTTGAAGGCCACTTGTAAGCAAATGTCTTTTCCGTTGCTAATGCCGCCAGTAATGCCGCCATCATGATTGCTGTTGCCGGCAACTGAGTCATTGTTTTGACTGCCTTTGCGCTTAGCGCCTTCAAAGCCTGAACCAAAGAATAATCCTTTAACAGCGTTGATGCTGAATAAAGCTTTCGCTAAATCGGCATTGAGTTTATCAAAGACAGGTTCGCCCAAGCCAACAGGGCAATTTTGAATTCTGCAAGCGATTTGTCCGCCTAAGCTATCGCCTTCTGCAGCAGTAGTTTCAATGGCGGTTTGCATGGCCAAGGCCATTGCCGGATGAGGGCATCTTACGCTATTATCTTCGGCTGTTTGCCAATCCAATTCAAAAATGTTGTCTACTTCAATGTGGCCTATTTGTGCCACTACCGCCTGAATAGCTATATGGGCGGTTTGAGCTAAGTACTGTTTACACAAGGCACCTGCGGCTACCCATGCGGCTGTTATTCTAGCAGAGCTTCTGCCACCGCCTCTGTGGTCTCTATGACCATATTTATTTTGGTAGGTAAAATCAGCATGCCCAGGTCTGTACAAGTCTTTTAGAGCATCGTAATCTTTGGGCGCTTGATTGGTGTTAGGAATGAGTATCGCAATAGGGCTGCCAGTGGTTTTACCTTCAAACACGCCAGACACAATTATGAATTCATCTGCTTCTTGTCTGCTAGTGCTTACACTGGATTGCCCCGGTTTTCGGCGCTTAAGTTCTGCTTGAATCTGAGCTTCATCAATGGCAAATCCTGATGGAAAACCATCAATGACAACACCTACCATGGGCCCATGAGATTCACCAAAGGAGCTTATCTGTATGGTTTTGCCTATGGAGTTGGCCATTGTGGTATAACTTATTTAGCAAAGTTCACTGCGCGCTTTT
>Ga0255135_1000047_pt1 | contig 25683 bp, 15 predicted proteins | sample Law_Atlam_RepA_8_FD_188552 | JGI IMG/M metagenome (GOLD analysis project Ga0255135, IMG submission 188552) | Freshwater microbial communities from St. Lawrence River, New York, United States - Law_Atlam_RepA_8d | ecosystem: Environmental > Aquatic > Freshwater > River | place: USA: New York...
CCATGGCCCATAACATAGAGTGGTAATGACCAACACCAAACCATTGCACTAAAAGGGCGTAGGGAATAACAAAAGTCATATACCTCAGAACAGACAAGGCAAACACCTTCATCAAAACCGGTTTACTTAAAGCTTGGTAGGCTTCCTTGAAGGCCTTCATAACCGGCCAATCCAATAGAGCTCGAAGATTAGATGCATATTTCAAACCCAAAACAAACACTAGTAATATGGCTAAAATTGACCAAAGCAACACATGTGGAATTGGCACCGGACGCAACAACAAAAAAGAGACCGTTCCAAACATTAAAGTGCAAGCCAATTGGGTCCAACTCACCATTGCTGATACCAAAGCGGCTTGTGCTTTTAAAGGATGTTGTATATAAGCCAAACGGCCTAGAAATTCGCCTGTTCTATAGGGCAACAATTGAGACACACTCAAGCCTGCTAATACTGCTTTTAAGGCCTTCAAAAAACTCAAATTTTGAGTAGACTGAATCGCCAATTGCCATTTTTTAGCTTCAATTATCCAGTTCAACAAGGTCATTAACGATAAAAAGCTAAGTACCTTGATGGGTAAACTACGAACGGCAACCACAATAGCTTCAACAGATAAATGCTCGTGTTTGTAAAAACGATTGTAAACAATCAGCAATAACAAGCCTGGAACAGACCATTTAAGGACCTTGAAAAGCAATTGCCAATTCACATTTTTTAGTATCTTTGTTTTGTTTTGCAACGCGTGAATATTGAAGATTTCGACCGAATTGTATTAGGCATAGATCCTGGTACAAATATAATGGGTTATGGCGTTGTTGGCCTCAATGGCAAAACATTTAATTTGATCAGTATTGGTATAATTAGGCTTGACAAACTCGAAGACCATGCCCTCAAATTAAAACACATTTTCGAGCGGGTGAGCGGTTTAATTGAAAGTTACAAACCAGATGAGATGGCCATTGAAGCCCCCTTTTTTGGCAAGAATGTGCAGTCTATGCTCAAATTAGGTCGCGCTCAAGGCGTTGCTATAGCGGCAGCCTTAACTAGAAACATTCCCATTTACGAATACCAACCCCGTAAAATAAAACTGAGTATTACCGGCACAGGCAATGCCAGCAAGGAAGCCGTTGCGAGCATGCTACAACAACTATTAAAGTTTGAAGACATGCCTACGCATTTAGATGCTACCGATGGTTTAGCCGCCGCCATGTGTCACATATTTCAAGCTACTCCTAGAGGATTTGGGGCCAAAACAGGATCAGGTAAATTGAAAAAGAAAGCCAGTTCTTGGGAGAAATTTGTATCAGACAATCCTGATAAAATAAAAAAATAAATTATTTGAGTTTAATTTTTTGGCCCAAGGCTAATACGCCTTCAGCCTTAATGTGATTCAATTTACACAAATTGGCCACTGTCGTTTTATTGCGACGAGCAATTGCACTTAATGTATCGCCAGATTTCACCACATGAACTTTTTTAGGGGCAGGTTTAACAACTGCCTGATGGGCTTCGTGCTCCAATGTTACCTCTTTGCGGGTTTTGTGAATCAACTTGCCATTATTAAAAGTAGAACTATCAATCAACACCTCATTATTAAGCAATGAGAACTGATCAAATGAAATGAATTTAGAAGGATCTATGGGTTGGCCCATGAATCGAATTTCAAAGTGCAAATGAGAACCAAAACTATGACCAGTGTTGCCGCCTAAACCCACAACCTCCCCTGCTTTTACAGTTTGACCTGGTTCAACTAAAACCTTAGACAAATGCCCGTATAGGGTTTCCAAACCATTGAAGTGTCTGACTACAACCATATTGCCATAACCATAATAAGTTTTTGACATCCTAACAACGCCATCAAATGCAGACACAACGGTATCGCCAGTTTCTAGGTCTAAATCTACACCTTGGTGAGGTCTGCCGTGTCTTGGACCAAAATCAGAGGTAACAATATTAGCAACCGGCATAACAAAGCCCAAAGAGTCTGGAGATAAACAAATATTAACTGGATGGTTAAAACTGTAAAAATCGTACATATAAGGGTTTAAAACCTCTGTATTCCAAGTGTTCAAATACAGATCCCATGCGGTACTAAAAGTTGAATCGAATTGGGTGTTTAATTTATCTGGATCCGACTCCGCAAAATCTAAAAACCCTTGTAAATTTAAGGCAGAAGCATGCGATGTGCCTAAGAAGAACACCAATAAAACACCTAGTATTTTATAGACTATTGATTTTTTCACGCGCATGCGTTTCATCAAGTTTCAAATTCTGTGCCAATTCATTTATGTCTTTGAATTTTTTTTCAGAACGCAACCAAGAAAGCATATCTACGCGAATTGTTTGCCCATATAAATCAGCTTTAAAATCAAAAATATTGACTTCTATACTGAAGCTTTTTTCAGCAATTGTGGGGTTGTCCCCAATATTCATCATCCCATAATGAGCTTGCCCTTGCACCCATACTTTAACCAAATAAACCCCTTTTGCAGGAATCAGTTTGTGTTTAAAAGGCAATTCTATATTGGCTGTTGGAAAACCAAGGGTGCGCCCTAATTGCTTACCCGATACAACTGTGCCTGATAACTGATACGGACGGCCCAAATAGTCATTCGCTAGCTCTATTTGACCTGCATTCAGCGCATGTCTGATTTTAGTTGAACTCACAGCAATTTGGTCAACATCTTTAGCCGATACTTCTATGACTTCATAACTATAAGTGCTGGCGTACTGTTTAAGTAAATGGATATCGCCTTCTCGGTTTTTACCAAAACGGTGATCATACCCCACAATGATGGTATGCATATTAAGGGCATTGACCAAAAAACCACTGATGTAATCTAAAGGCAACTGAGCACTAAAGGCTTGGGTAAAAGGCAAAACCAAAACATGGTCTATTCCAATGGCTTCAAAAGCCTCAAGTTTTTCCTCTAATGATTGAAGTAGTTTCAACTCGTTGTCTTCAGGGAACAACATGAATTTAGGATGAGGCCAAAAAGTTAACAAAACACTCTCGCCACCTATGCGTTTGGCCTGTTTGACCACTTCATTTAAAAGACTCACATGCCCCAAATGAACCCCATCAAAAGTGCCTTGAGTAAAGACTGTTTGATTCAATTCAGGCAAAGCTTCTATGTCATGGTAAACCCTCATATTTAGTTGCGACATAGCTCTTCAAATTTTTCCAGATGCCAAGCATCTTCAACTTTTAATTCCCCAATGGCGGTTCTTCTGAGTTCAGACAAATAAGCACCACTGTTTAGTTGTTTGGCAAAATCATCTGTTAAGGTGCGAATATAGGTACCCTTACTGCATCTGACTTCAAATTGCAAGGTTGGCAATTCCCCACTGACTTTAAAATCATAAATCGTAATAGGTCTAGATTTTATTTCAACCGTTTTGCCTTGTCTGGCCATTTTATAGGCTCTAGTCCCATTCACCTTAATAGCTGAATATACTGGGGGTGTTTGATACACTATACCAATGGTGGATTGAACCAAACTTTGAATCTGTTCATCATTGATATGATCATAGGCGTAAGTGTTGTCGAATTCAGTTTCGAGATCATGCGAAGGCGTTGAATGCCCAAAATTAAATTGTCCCGTGTAGGTTTTATCAATTCCTTGAAGCGTCTCTATCATTTTAGTGCATTTGCCAGTACAGATGATCATGAGTCCAGTAGCTAAAGGGTCAAGGGTACCAGCGTGCCCCACCCTATTGGCTTTACAAAGGTATTTCACCTTTTTAACCAATTTAAAGGAGGACCATGAAAAGGGTTTATCAAAAATCAAAACAGCGCCTAAACGCAATTGTTCTAAATTAAAATTGGCTGCCGTCATTACAAAAGAACGCCAATCAGTAGGCTGTTCATTGTTTGCTAAAGCTTCCATCTAATACTAACACTTGATTTGATTTTAAAACATAATAATACATACCTGGCGCCCAATCGTTTAAGTGCACAAAAGCCTTATGTTGACCTGCTTCCACTTGAGCGCTTGTAGTGTATACCACTTGCCCTAAAGCATTGCTGATTTGCAATTCTAAAGTAGCAGCCTCTGAGCAACGGTATGGAATGGTAATTAAATCCGCAACAGGATTAGGATAAGCTGATTGAATTGGCAATTGTTGGATTTGGGTGACTCCAACACTTGGGTCATTTATTGCCACCTCTGCCAACCAAGTACCTACAGCATTGGTAGATTTCCCATAAGAACCAGACAACCAAAAACGATTGGGTTGAATAGGAGATCTTTGAATGCTGGTGTAATCTCCCCATCTTTCAGCTGAATCTACTATAAAGCTGTTAATGTATCCTAAACCTTGCTTAACCATTAACAAATTGGAATATTGACCAGCGTTGTCATAATATACAACAGAGGTGCCAGGATTGGTAGTTGCACCAACATGTGAGAAGGTAATCATGCTTTGACGGCCAAAAACGGTGTTACCAGCACTTGCAATGGTTGGATAGGCAATATCCAAACTGTCATAGGAAATGAGTTGAGCGGTTAGGCCAGGCTGAGTTTGATCAGGGTATTGAACTGTTCCATGATAGATTGAAGAACGACCATTGTTATGGTTCATTGAGGTTTGAACATATTGAATTTTATCATTCACGTAGAAAGCCCCTAAAACACGGGCATCATTGGTTTGCAATCTAAACCCAGCTCTAGGTTGAGGCGCTGCTGGTGGTAAGCCATACGCCAAATTACTCTTTAAAATTTTATAAGAATATTGAGGATTGCCATGACTGTAATTGTGGTTGATGCTATGCAAAAAGAGCGTGTCATTAGAAGCATCACCAGGTCTTACAGATAAAAAATATAAGCCTTCTTTACCGGGTTGAAACGCATCTTGAACAGGACATATATTCCAAATCGACTTGCCCTTAAATTGAATATTGCTCCATAGGTTATAAGGTAAAGAATCAGCGTTAAAGCCGCTCTGTTTGGGGAATTGCCAAATTAAAGATTGGGTAAAGCCATCACGCCAATCGGTGCTATCTTTAAGAATATTAGCGGTTAAGAAAAGATCTTCCCCATTGATGGCAATCATAGGATAGTCGGTCCAATATTTGCCTCCGAATGGATTACCATTAATTTGATAAACATTCCAGCCATCGAGTGGATTATTGGTTTTACTGAAACTGATAATGATTCTAGTGTCAGAACTTGCACTACCTTCTAAATATACTAGAATATAGCGCTTAGCCACAGGATCAAACACAATTTTAGGGTCATAGGTTCTATCTAAAACTCCTACACCAGTTCCAGGTTTGGTGTTTTTAGGATCCTTTGGGAAAAACTCTAAACTCCAATTCTTTTTGAATGCCCCACTGGTTGTATAGACTCTTATGAAAGTATTTAAAACCGATACGACCATTGAATCATCGTTCACTGCCATGTTGTTATCGTTTGGTGTACCTTCATTAAGCGCACCCGAAAAACCTTTTAAAACTTGGGGCATATACAAGGAACGTTTAGCTGGTGTACTAGCACTTTGAGTCGGTAAATGATAGCGCTTTTGATTCGCTAAATATTGAATCAAAGGATCCACCTGACTTGGCCAAGGCTTTGCAATGGGAATACTGTAGATCCCATCCTGGATAGAAGAAAGATCTGAGGGATTGAATTCATTGTGCAAAGGCACTGCACCTTTATGCATAACCACTTGAGCTGAGGCAAAGGCGTATAAGCTAAATAAGACTCCAAAAACGAATGAGCGCTTCATGCACACAAAAATAAGACAAGAAAAGCACAAATTTTAACGTTATTAGGACATAAACACTCAAACTGCCCATTTCGTGTACACCTGTTTAAAACTCATTTTGCCACTGCTATTACGAATAACTTACTTTGCATAGATATCATGACTTTAAAGACCTTATTCACCTCGTTTTTATTAAGCCTTAGCCTATTAAGCTTAGGACAAAAAACAGCGGCCTTAAACGAACCTGAACGCAGTTACAAAAGCGCTGTAGAATTGTACAACAAACAATTATACAATCAGGCTATAAACCTATTTAATGATGTGCAAGCAGACATTAAAGAGCCCAACACTCAAGCTGAAATTGCCTACTACATAGCCAGTAGTAAATTGTATTTGAAGCATCAAAATGCATTGAATGTGATGTTGGAATTTCAAAACAAATACCCCAATCATTTTAGAATCAACCACTCTCATTTAGAATTGGGCGATTATTATTTTGAACAAAATCAAATCAAACCAGCCCTTCAATCCTATAAAAAAATAGATGCAACAGTACTGAAAACTAGTGAAAAAGACCGCATGCTTTACAGACTTGGGGTATGTTACATCAAAACCAATAAATACAAGGAGGCAAAAGAAACACTGGCCCCGCTCACCAATTCTGATAATCCATACAAAACCGAAGCTACCTACTATTATGGTTATGCTTGTTACCAAGAAAAAGACTACAGCAATGCCTTAACAGCTTTCTTGAAAGTTCAAGACAGTAAACTTGGCGCTGTTAGACTATACATTGCTGAAATTTATTACTTGCAAAACAACTATCAACAATCCATTGACTTTGCTGCCAATGAGAATTTCGGTGCTTTAAACAAAAACAAAAACATGTTGATGGGTAAGTGTTATTACCGATTGAATAATTACAACAAAGCATTAGAATTCTTCGAAGCTGCTCAATACAATATCAATGAATTGAACCGCGCTGAAGCCTACGAAATTGGGTTTGCTTACTTTTCTACTCAAAATTGTATCAGAAGCTCTGAACTGTTTGAGAAAATTGCCAATACTGGCGATGCCATGGCCCAAAGTGCTAGTTACCACTTAGGCGATTGCTTCTTAAAGAATGGCAAAAAACAAAACGCTTTCAATGCTTTTTACGAAGCACAAAGAACTGAGTTTGACAAAACCATTCAAGAAGAAGCCTTGTTTGCCTATGCTAAATTAGCCCATGAATTGGGTTTTAATAGTAAAGCGGTTGCGGCTTATCAAAAATTCAACGAACTATTTCCTAATTCAAGTCACCGCAGTGAAAGTAAACGCAACTTGGCCACCTTGTTGTATTCAAGCAATGACTTTAAAATGGCCATACAAGTACTTGATGACATGAATGGCATTGATGAAAGCAGTAAAGATTTGTTTCAAAAACTCTTGTTACTGAGAGCCAAAGAATTGTATTTACAAAAAGACTTTTTAGCGGCTGAGCCTATGTTTAAACGCAGTATGCAAGTCATCCAAAACAATGAAATTGCAGCAGAAGCTAATTTCTGGTTGGGCGAAATGTACTACAACCGCGTGCAATTCCCTTCTGCAAGATCCTATTATCAATTGTATTTGGATTATGCTGAAGGCAAAAAACTAAAGCAGTATCCAGATGCCCTATATGCAATGGCTTACACGTTTTATAAAGAACAAAAATACAACGAGGCAGCTAACTACTTTAATAAATACAAAAACAGTGTTGGATACACTTTACCTGAAAATATGTTCCATGATGCGACTTTGCGTTTAGGGGATTGTTATTTCGCTATCAACAATTACAACGGCGCCATCGATGCCTATACGTATATTATTAGCAATAAGAAACCAGGAGCTGATTATGCCATGTTTCAGCAGTCTATGATCTTCGGTTTACAAAGCAAAGCTACCTCAAAGATTGTTGGGCTCAAAAAATTAGTAGCAGACTATCCCAATTCACCGTTTGTTCCTGAAGCTATGTATCAAACCGGCGATGTGTATTTGAGTATAGACAATGACCAAGAGGCTGAACAGTTGTTCAAAGCCCTGATTCAAAAATACCCTAATAGCAAATGGGTGAAATCCAGTTGGGTGAAATTAGCCGCCATACAATACTCTCGCAACAATTATTCAGAAGCTATGGAGTTATATCATTTTATTGCTCAAACCTATTCTGGTACTCCTGAAGCTCAAAAAGCCATTAAGAATGCTGAAATAGTGGCGAAGAAACAAGGCAATATCAAATCCTACTTGGATTGGGTTAAAACTTTGCCTAACGTCAATATTTCTACCAGTAAAGAAGATTCTTTGTATTACGATGCGGCTTTGCGCCAATACCGCAATGAAAAATATGCTGCAGCTCAACAGGAGTTCAAACAATATTTAAATCAATTCAGCAATGGTTTCTTTACTGTTCAGGCCAATTATTACTTAGCTTATAGCTGTTTGTTTTTAAAAGATACCCAACAAGCCTTGCCATACTTTAGCAAAACTTTAGCAGCTCCTGCCTTTGAGTTTAAAGAAGACGTGGCCAATCAGATGACCAATGTTTACAGTAAAAAATCTGACTGCGTTAATGGTTTTCAATACTATGAATTACTTGAAAAGTATAGTACCAATCCTATTAACTCAAGAAAAGCTGTGTACCATCAATTATTGTGTTTGAACACCAATAAAGACTATACTCAATCAAAGACCAAAGCGGAGCAATTGTTAAAATATGAGCAAATTACCAATGCTGAAAAAGGCGAAGCCAACAACAGCTTAGCAAGGGCTTATTTGCATGATAGTCTATATAAAGTAGCAGCTGTATACATTGCCAAAACCCTCAAAAACCAACAAGACATTTACGCAGCAGAAGCCAAATATTATGAGGCCTATTCTCGATTGATGCAAGACAGTTTAGACAAGTGTAAAAAGAGCATAATGGAGTTCAACAATCAGTTTAACAACTACGATTACTGGTTGGGTAAAACCTTTGTCTTGTTATCTGATTTTTATTTAAAAAAGGGTGACGAATTCCAAGCAAAAGCGACATTAAACAGTGTTTTGGATCAATTTGAGAACCCTGAAATCGTTGCCATAGCTCAAGAAAAATTGAAATGGCTTGAGAACAAAAACAATCCGCCAGTTACAACTGAAGGCAACTAGTTGAATGCCCAAAGACATTGAATTAAAACTCTTACCTGAACAGGCCTTTGACGAAGCCTTTATTAAAATGGCTGTAGCCAGAGGCTTAGGCCGAAGTCCAGAAAGCATAGGCTTTATTCAGGCATTAAAGCGTTCTATAGATGCCAGAAAGCAAGTTGTTTACAATCTATTGTTCAGGGTGTATGATCAAAACGAAGCCCTTATACCTGATGCCCAAGGCTTTGACATTAAAGACAAAGCCCTCAAGCACAGAGTGGCAATCGTTGGCTTTGGCCCAGCAGGGATTTTTGCAGCCTTTGCTTTGTTAGAGCAAGGCATACAACCCATAGTCATAGAACGCGGCAAAACCGTTCAAAAACGCCGAAGAGATTTAGCGGCCCTCAATAAATCTTTGCTAGTTAACCCAGAAAGCAATTATTGCTTTGGCGAAGGAGGCGCCGGCACATACAGCGATGGCAAACTATACACCCGCAGTAAAAAACGAGGCGATGTTTTAAAAGTCTTACAAAGTTTTATAGAATTCGGCGCAGATCCTGATATCAGAATCAATACCCACCCTCATATTGGCACCAATAAATTACCAGGTATTATTGAGAACATGCGCGAGGCCATATTGCAAGCTGGTGGCGAAATTCATTTCGAGACTAAACTCACTGATTTTGAAATTCAAAATGGTCAAATTACCCATTTAATCGTCAACGAACAGCAACAAATTCAAGCGGATGCAGTCATATTGGCTACCGGCCATTCTGCACGTGATGTATTTGAACTACTGCATCAAAAACAAATCGCCATTGAGGCCAAACCATTTGCTTTAGGTTTAAGAATTGAGCACCCACAAAGCCTTATAGACCAAATTCAATATCACCAGGCAGTTAGAGGAGCCTATCTTCCCCCTGCGGCCTACAGCTTAGTGACTCAGGCCAAAGGACATGGGGTATTTTCATTTTGTATGTGCCCTGGTGGGATCATTGCACCGGCATCAAGTAATACCAATGAATTGGTGGTAAATGGTTGGAGCCCAAGCAAGCGCAATGGTCAATTTGCAAACAGTGGTATGGTAGTAACAGTTGATCCTGTGCATTGGCAAGCTGACTATGGCAATGGCCCTTTAGCGGCATTAGCATTTCAAAAAGCAGTGGAATTAAAAGCCTACCAAGTGCACAATAGCATTAAAGCCCCTGCCCAAAGAATGGATGACTTTATTACCCGCAAAACCTCTTCTGATTTACCAGATTGCTCCTATATACCTGGCGTTGGCGCATATAACTTACATGAGGTATTGCCGCGTTTTATTGGGAATGCTTTGGCAGATGGCTTGGCACAATTTGGACAGAAAATGAGAGGCTATAGAAACAATGATGCCCTATTGGTAGGGGTTGAAAGCAGAACGTCTTCTCCTGTAAGAATTCCGAGAGATAAGGTCTTATTGAATCACCCTGAACTGAGTAATTTATTCCCTTGTGGGGAAGGTGCTGGCTATGCAGGAGGCATTATGAGTGCGGCTTTAGATGGTATTGCTTGCGCAAATGCTGCGCTCAATAAGGTTTTAAACACCTAAAAATCAAACAATTACACGATCTGCAATAAAAAATAGTAAACTTAGTTGTATACTTTTTTGTTGAGAAACACATAATTTTGTACAAGATGCAAACTGCCAGTAGTTACAGCAAGCAAATATTTTGTCTCGAAGGGGATTGGCATCCAGATTTACGCCAGAAAGACACCATAGAGAATGCTTTGCGCTTTATGGAAACGGCCAGCGGCATGAAAATCAATTACATTCATAGACATTGCAGTACCCCAGAGGAGATGGCCAATCGTATGAATGAATACACTAAAAAACGCTATTCCCAATTCAGCATATTTTACTTGGCTTTTCACGGTGTTCCCAACGGACTTAAATTGAGCCCAAAGAACATTTTGTCTTTAGATGACTTTGCTGATATGGCAGAGGGTAAGCTCAAAAATAAGATTCTTCATTTAGGGTCTTGTGAAACCTTGAATATGTCTAAAGCCCACATCAAAAAGATCTTAAAGAAAACAGGGGCATTGTGCATCAGTGGATTTAAAAAGGAAGTGCCTTTTATCAGTTCTACCATGTTTGACGTGCTATACTTCGAAATGTGTCAGTACTACAAACAAATGAACGTGATAGAAAAACACATGAAGAACTATTACGGCAAGCTCATGAAAGAGCTTCAGTTTGTAATGGTTTACGAATAATCAATGCATACAAGCCATATTGATTTGACAAACCTTCATATTGGCATGAGGGAATCTTTTCATGGCCAATAATGCTGAATCAGCCTGATCATATATGCCATATATTTCTACAAAAGCTTGACCTTTATAGTCAGGGAAATACTGATTGTAAGGCTCAATGCTCATAAATGTACCAGTGATACGTCTCGGAAAATAAGCCCCACGGTATAGTTCATCTTCAGAATTGTCATTAACGACTAATTCGTTTTTAGTGGCCGCAAAGTACCTATCTAATGAATCAAAAGTCAGTTGGTATTGTAAAGCAACGCTGCCTGCATGATTAAGCAAAGGCCAATAATGACGATTGCTGTCTCCTACCATGACCCAAAAAGCTTGACATTCAGCGCACAAATGGGCAGTGTCTAAGTTAGGTAGAATCATCACTTTACTTGGCAAACAGGATGAGTCTTTGTGCATATCTGTTTGTTGCATGGCATTGTTCTGACAAGCCAACAAAGTCATTATAAATAATAAAGCAAGTGAACGGATCATAAATTCAACAGAAGAAAATCTGTGATTTTATTGAATAAATGCCATCTGGTTTTACCGCCACTAATACCGTGGTTGGTATTAGGGTATATTTCTGCATCGTAAGGAATATTCTGATCATTCATGGTTTTGATCATTTCCGCGGCATTTTGAAAGTGTACGTTATCGTCAGCAGTACCGTGAATGATTAAGTATTTGCCTTTTATTTTAGCAACATGATTGATAGGTGAATTGTTATCGTAGCCATCAGCATTGACTTGTGGTGTACGCATGTAACGCTCAGTGTATATGTTATCGTAATAACGCCAATTGGTTACTGGTGCAACGGCCACAGCTGCTTTAAAATAATCGGCGCCTTTTGTGATACAAGAGCTGGCCATAAAGCCCCCATAGCTCCATCCAAATATGCCAATGCGTTTGGCGTCAACATAAGGCTGTTGTCCAAAATATTTAGCAGCTGCAATGTAGTCCATGGTTTCGTACTTGCCTAAGTTTAAATAGGTCATTTTTTTGAAGGCCTCTCCTCGTCCACCGCTGCCTCTGTTATCAATGGTTATCACCATGTAGCCTTTTTGAGCAAGGTATTGGTACCACATGTAATTGGCTCCGCTCCACATGTTTTGTACGGTTTGGTGACCTGGTCCGCCATACACAAAAAACAAGACCGGATAGCGCTTAGTGGAATCGAATTGCGCTGGTAGTATTTGCCAATAGTCTAATTCAATCGAATCAACTGAGGTAAAGTGACCAAATTTAACCTGACCCAAACTTAAGTCTGCTAATTTGTTGCTTAGAGCGGTATTGTCTTCAAGGATTTTAACCAAATTGCCATTGGCTTCTTTAAGTGCCGTAATGGCTGGCTTTTGAAGGGTTGAGTATTGATCTGTGAAATAGTTAAAGCCCGGGCTAAATCGAATGTTGTGCCATGCCTTTTCTGTGGTAAGGGCTTTGATGGATTTATCCGCTATACTTAGCACATACAATTGACGTTCAGATGGGTTGTCTTTACCTGAAGTGAAATACACCACTTGTTTAACCTGATCGATGCCTAATACTTGGTCTATTTCCCATGCGCCAGAGCTAAGCGCAACGACTTGATTTTGCGCGTCTAGAGCGTATAGGTGTTTGTAGCCAGATTTTTCACTGGTAAAAAAGGCTTTTAAGGAGCCTTCAGAGAAAGTCCAATCCACTACTTCAACGTATTTATCATTGGTTTCAGAGTATATGACTTTGGCGTTAGGTTGAGCGTAGGCAAACTGTAAGATTTGTAACTGGTTTTGTAAACGATTGAGTTTTTGAACACAAAGTGCTTGGTTGTTCATCCACTGAATGCGCGGCAAGTAATGATCAAATGGATTGTTGTTTGATGCGCTCACAAGGTCTTGGGTATTACACAGCATAGACTTTGATTTACCAACTGAATGAATATACACTTGAACTTTACTGTTAGGCTCTCCTGCCTTTGGGTATTTCCATGTTTCTCTTTTAGGATACAAACTGCCGTAAATGTCCATGCCAAATTCTGGCACTTGGGTTTCATCAAATCTGTAATAGGCTAAGTATTGACCATCAGGGCTCCATTCAAAGCCTCTACTCATGGTGAATTCTTCTTCATAAACCCAATCCACAGCACCATTAATGATGGCGTTCTTTTTACCGTCTTTAGTGACTTGCACTGTTTTGTTTTTGCTTAAATCATAATAGAACAAATTGTTGTCAGACACAAAGGCTACGCTATTGCCAAGGGCATTGAGGGTAGCATACATGATTTTATGATCCGTGATCTTTTGCAAGATTTTGGTATTGAGGTTGTACACCCAAACGTTGGATTTACCACTGTGGCGGTATACTGCCTCAAAGCCGTTGCTAAATAATACCAATTGCTCATCTGCACTGAATTGAAATGACTCAAATTGAATGGGTTTTTGATCCACTAAAATCTGTTGTGTTGAAAATAAAACTTTACCCTCAGCGCCTGTAGCCACATCGTATTGTTTGCATACTTTATAGCCTTCTTGGTCTTCTATTTTACTATAAGATTTACCGTCTTTTAAATACTTAAAGCCTGCTACCATTTTAGGGCTGTATTCACGGCTAAACCAAATTTTCTCAAGGCTTAATAAACCGTTACCAGCAGTGGCTTGATGAATAATCGATAAGAATGAAAGAGTTAAAAATATAAGTCGCATATTATTTTTTAATGGTATTAGGTTTGAGTTTGAAATGTCTGATGCTGTAGGTGAAGGTTAACATGTAAAAACGGGTTAAGATTTTGGTGTTTTTGTCTTCAATATAGGTATCAGATACTGTCCTTGCAATACTGGTGTTTTGCTTGAGCGCATCAAATACAGAGCACTTGAGTTCGCCTCTGTTATCTTTAAGAAATTTATAGCCTACACCGCCGTTAAACAACCAAATACTTTGGTTAAAGGCAGAACCTAAACCTTTGAATGCGCTGTTGGTGACATCCACATTTAACACAATCTTTTTCTTAACTATCCAATTGATTTTAGCGTTTAAATTTTGAATCCAGTAGCGGTTATCAAGTTGGCTTTGTAATGAATTTTTTACGGAGTTATAATTGGCTGTGTAATTGACAGAGTAATCTATCCACTCACTGATATTACTGGCGATAGTTATACCGGCATTGGCACCATAGTTATTGCTTGAGTTCACTTGACCATTGATCAGAGATGGGGTTTTGCTGTAATTCTGACCTAAGTTCATGTTCAAGGTTGATTTGATGAATTTGATAGGCAAACCATATGAATAATAGAGTCTGTAGCTTTCGTAGCCGTTTAAGTTAACTGGCATACTTAATTGAGCCCCTTTTTTAACACTCACCTGATTAATTACAGTGTCCTTAAGGGCTATTTGGCTGCTGTTACCGATGTATTGATTGGTTAAAGTGATATTCCCGTACATGAATACATTTCTTGATTTGGCAGGATTGCTTTTAGAGAACCTTAAATGCACCATATTGGTAAATGATTGCTCTAAGGCTGCGTTACCAGTACTCAATAGCAATGGATTGCTGTTGTTTAATACATTTTGCAATTGATTGATACTAGGCAATTCGGTAGAGCTTCTGTAGTGAATTCTGAAAAACAAATTCTTGTTGGGCGTGAAGGTTAATTGCGCATTCGGTAACACATTATTAAAGACTTGATCTATGCCGTATTGTTTTGGAAATACCTGCTCGCCTTTTAGATTAACAGATTGGACATTGGCGCCCAAATTGAATCCGAATTTTGGCTTATTAAAACGATAGGTGGCGCCTGCCTTCTGAGTGGAGCTATTGTTGTTAAAGGTGTTAGACAGGAGGCTATCGGTTAAAGTGTATTGATTATTGGTGTCAGACTTGGCTGTTTGCTTGTCAGAATAATTGCGATTAAAACTTGGGTTATAATTGATTTCAATGGCAGACAACTTACTTAATTGTTGAGTGTAAGATAAATTGGGTGAAAAATTAAAGGTGGTGCTGTTTCTGTCTGTGTTTTGTTTAAACACATCTGCACTGGTATCAGGCAAGAAATACTGGTTATTGGCATTTAACAATGCGTTAGATAAGTTCTTAGTATTAGTCGTAGATAGGTTTAAGGAAATGGTTTGACCTGCTTTTTTGAACTTATGTCTTAACAAAGTATTTTGACTGATATTATATCCAGAGCCATCAGAGCTATTAAGCGATTTAGATAAATTAATGAGGGCGGTTTCTTGAGAATTGGTTTGCCCTAAAAACAAGCTGTTATTATTGCTTTTTTGAAAATTGATGTTTGGGGTAAAAATGATGGAATTGTTGGTATCAAGATTATATTCCCAACGCATGCTTATTTTGTGGTTAATGCTTCTAGAATTACCTGTATCTGCTTGGTTATAGTATTGATTTCGGCTTGAGCTTAAGAAATAAGTTCTGTCAAGGAATGAGGCTGTGTTGTTGTCAACTTGGTTAAAGAAATAACTGGCTGATAGTTTGTATTTTTTTCCGCCAAAGGTTGAGTAGTTTAAGCCTAAGCCATGGGTTTGGTTGATACCACCTTGTTGATTGACACTGAAGTTTTGATTACCACCACCCCAGTTGCCACCGCCCCAAGAGCCACCACCTGGACCTCTGCCTCCACCCATACCGCCCATGCCCCCTCCAGTGTTGCCTGTTAGACCAATAATGTCTTGAGAACTGAAGTTTTGTTGGTTGATGTTATTACTCATACCAATTACTGAGAGTCTTTGTTTGCCTCTAAAAACATTGAAGTTGCCTCCAGTTGCGTAGCGTTCATCTGTTCCTGAGCCGCCGTAGAGTTTACCAAATTGACCGTTGTTTTTACCGCTCTTGGTAACAATGTTAAGGGTTTTAGTGGAGTTGCCGTCATTGATGCCTGTGAATTGCGCTTGATCACTTAAGCGGTCGTATACCTGAACTTTGTCTACAACTTCAGCAGGCAGATTTTTTACGGCAGCTGAGGCGTCTTGACCAAAGAAATCTTGACCATCAACGGTCACTTTTTTAACTTCTTCACCTTGGGCCTTGAGTACACCGTTTTCATTGCTTATGCCTGGCATTTTGGTGATGAGGTTTTCTACATTGGCGTCTTTAGTGACTTTGAATTGACTGGCATTGTATTCAACGGTATCATTTTTTTGAGTTACAGCATCTTTTTTAAGGACAACTCCAGCGCCTTTAATGTCTTGCACTTTGTTGATCATCTGAATACTGAGTCTTTGCATAGGTTGCTCTTGGCTTAACACCACTGAGCGGTTAATGCTTTCGTATTGGGGATGAGTGATAATGATTTTATAGCTGATAGGACTTAATCCAAAACATTTGAAACGTCCGTTAGAGTCTGTGCTAAGTGATTTAATGAGGGAGTCTTTTAAGCCGTTAACTGTATACAACTGAACTGAGGCAGCAAATAGCGGCTTGGCTTGAGGCGTTTGCACCTGCCCCATAATGACATACATAGGAGGAGGCGCTTGCTCCAAGGATCTATCTTGAGCAGATGCCTTGAACCCTACAAGTAACAGAAAGCTTGACAAAACAGTATAAACAGTAAGACGGAATCTCATGAATGGGGTATATTTCAAGCAAATATAAGGTATAAACCCCAAGGGCTAAAGGGCCTCCAAGATTTTTTTTTGTTTTTTGAAAATACTGCTTACTTTTGCAGTCCTTTTAGGAGGAGAGATGGCAGAGCGGTCGAATGCGGCGGTCTTGAAAACCGTTGACTGTAACAGGTCCGGGGGTTCGAATCCCTCTCTCTCCGCAAGTGAAGAAAAGCCTTAACGAAAGTTAAGGCTTTTTTCTTTTTAAAAGACTTACCAAGTACCCGGTTTTTGTACTTGAGTAAGGATGAAAAAAGAAAAAATGAAGCATGCGCAGCAGGCTTTTCTTCACTTAAGCCACCTCATTTAGGGATCATGCGAGTAATCCCTCTCTCTCCGCAAAAAAAAATTAACACGACAATAGTCGTGTTTTTTTTTGCTCTCTTGGAGAGAGAGCGGATGAGAACCCCCAGGGGTTCGAGCCGAGCTATAGTACTTGCATAAGCATCAGCGTTGCAATACTATGCGAGACAACGAGCGTTAGCAAGTAATCCCCTCTCTCTCAATTCAAAAAAAATAAATTATTTTTACGCCTTATTAATAATAAGAAATGAAACATACGAAAAAGCTGATTTTCAGTCCAATCAAACATTTAATAATATTGTTTTTTATCTATTTTTATTCTTTTGTAGGCAATTTATTTGCTCAGAAATTTTTGAGCAATGAATTAAAAAAGATGGCAATAGAAAAACTCAGTGAGACGAACGCTGATGTAAAAGCACCAAAAGCTGATCCTCAAAATAAAACAACAGTAACATCTGAAGCCGGCATTAGAAATAAGGGCATTGTATACTATCAAACTAAAAACCTTAATACCGAAACCTTTAGAAATGGAACAGCCATTTCTGAGGCAAAATCTGCAGAAGAGTGGATTCAATTTAACAACATGAAAATCCCCGCCTATTGTTACTATAAATTTGACAAAAGCACTTATCAAAACAATGGAAAATTATACAACTATTGGGCAGTAACCAACAGATTACAAATTGCCCCAGATGGATGGCATATCCCAAATAAATTTGAACTTTTAAAAATTGTCAGCAATGTAAATAACATTCCTGATCAAACGCTTAAAACAAATGGCAACTTAATCCTAGGGGGAGAAATTTGTGATCCTTCAAGGGTTACTTTCACGATGTATACATCTGACGGAATAATGCCCTTAGCTAACAGTTATTGTTCAAAAGATGGCAAATTTTACAACACCCCATATAAAAGATCTCCAGACTATATTAGATGGGAAGGAGCCTGGTGGACCAGTAACTATAGAAATAACCAATTCAAAAGAACGACAAACTCAATTATACTAAAGGTATCATCAGATATAGTTGGAGATGCCATTGAAACCTCCTTTTCAGAGGCGCAAGAAGGTGAAGGCTACTCAATAGTATGTATTAAAGACTACCCTAACGACCCAATTGATAGCTTGGAAAAATTAAAACAAATACCAATCACTTACACCAAACTATTAAACCAATTTGAAATTATTGACACCTTAAACTACAATTCTAATCGATCTACTATTTTAAACCGAAGTATAGTAAACATTTATGCGAAAGATTCAAATGTTTATACTGATTTTTTAAGTTTAGGAAATGGATACATCAAAACATATATCAAGTTTGGAAATTTAAATGACTATTACAACAATCCTAAATTTAAACAACTGATTGATTACAGTATACAAAGCGGACTTTTGTTTTCTGACATGCCTAATATTGATTGGCTTAAAGGCGAATTGACCACATTAAACAAAAAACTGCCAAGTAATTTCAGAGCTTTTGAAATTCTTATAGATTTATCTGTTTTACCCCCGAGCAATGATTATCAATTAAGTTTCCCAAACTTAAATATCCATCAAACGCTGGAATACAGTTCAAATAATTTTGTAAAATTTGTAATAGATACAAACTTTATACGTGCGTTTAATGCTTTGCCATTTGATAAATTAAGTAATGATCAAGCAACCAGAAAATTTAGAATGGAAATCAATTGCCCAAGTGATAAATATTTCATAGGCGACATTAAAGTATATAAGATAAAACAAAACAACCCTAATGGCTTTCCTGAAGACCCAAATGCCTGCTCTTATTCTGAGCTAAAAAATGAAATTGTAACACTCAATTCAAGCCTTAGTATTAACTTTATTAAAATCAATCAGTTAGTTCATGAGTTATATAAACCTAAAATTGACTCACTCCTTTTTGCCGGCCGTTTTATTGAAGCCAATGCCTTATATGACAATTATTTAAAGTATTGCCTACCTAAGTATTTTAAAACTGACGAAGAGAATTGGCCTACATATTGGCTTAAACACAAGCCTAATTTTGATGAATCCATTAAAGCAAGGATTTATGCATTAAGTCGTAATTCGGAACTATTTATCAAAGCCTTTCAATTGGCAGATGCCAAAAATAAGCTTGTAATTAAGAAAGCTTATTATCGCATTGGATTAAATTTAGATCAAACTTCTAAAGTTTTAGTGGAAGCTAACAGCAAAACATACAATGATTATCTTATTTGTTCTTTGATTCAAAGTACAATTGGCAGCAAATACTTCAATAAAATAGGTTCTAATTATGAACTATTTGATTACAATAGTCCAATACTATTTGACTTTAGAGATTTAGAATTACCTGCAGCGCAGTTTAATCCGGAGCCTGATATTGTAGAGCCTTTAAAACTCGTAAACATGGCCATTGGCTTACAACCCAATAATCCTATTGGCTATTTATACAGATCTAATTTTACAGGTTGCAAAAAAATTCAAGTTACTCATGATCCATGCACAGTAAGCGATTGGTGTACCAACTGCAAAGACCTTCAGAAAGCATTTAATCTTGACAACAACAAAACTAAAACACCAGCATTTGCTTCAGAAATAACGCTTAGAGATGGAACGACATCAAAAAACTACTACGAAACATTTTATATTTTAAATTGTGTTCAATGTCAATTGTGTTTCTATAATATTTGTGGAGGAGAGAAAGGTAAAAACACTCAAACAGGTAGTAGAGGTGGCAAATACTATATTAACAGCAACGGCAATAAAACTTACATCAATAAATAAGCTTATAACCATCGTATAAGGGAATATCTAATAGTCTAAACGCAATTATTTAATACCCCTACTCCTTCTCAAATTTACCAGTGATTAATCTGACATTTTCGCTTACTATTTTGGCAAAATAGATCCCTGCTGGCAGGTCTGTAACAGTCAATACCGTTGAATTTGATTGCAGCAGGCTTTTCTTCACTTAAGTGCATCATTTGTAATCGAGAAGTAAACTCACTTTCTTTACTTATTAAATTAGATTATTGATAAATAATAAGTTTTTGAGTTGACTTTTCATATGAGGTTTCAATGCTTATGAAATAAATCCCAGATTCTGCTATATTTTTAAGCCTTTTTGTAAATATATTTTCTCCTAAAGCTACGTTTTCTAAAATACTATTCTCCAATAATTTCCCGTTTGAATCACGAATAACTAATTTAATATTATCTTCATAACGTAAATTAAATTTAATTGTAATTATACCATTATTTGAATTTGGATAAACTTGCATTTTCAATGAACCTATGCTTTGCGGATTTAAATCATGAATTCCAAGTGATGGGTTTCTAATCATAAAAACCTTGAAAATTTGACTACTGGCTATACTTTGCGTGCCTGTATTACTGAAAAATATATTTGAAGCAGAACTACTTATACCGCCATAAATATACCCTAATAAAGTTGTATCATCAGTAATATCATCTAATTTGATAATATCATTTTTAAAATGAGGTAGATTTTCTATTTTAATAAATTCTGATCCTGCACCCAATAAACTTGGCATTTCAATTGGCAACTTATACTCTGCCATATTGCCATTTGAATCTCTAGTAACTCTAGCTATTGTCTTTACAAAAGGAACGTTATTATCTTTAACTAGCGTCCCTAAACTATCGTAGTATTGAGCTATACCTCCAAAAAATAAATTATGCATCTCTTTACTAGAAGAACTATAAATAGGAATATGAGCGCAATGATAGTTATTATAATATTGAGAAAAATTATTGTTTACAGTATATCCTGAACTATCAATATTGACACAATTTAAAAAAGGCAAATCTATTCCTAATTGAAAGACACCTGAAAATGCAGTCAAACCCTCTTCACCATTTGGAAAAATTTGTGGTATTACGTTGTAATCTCTTCTATGAAGGTTAATTGCATCTATAAGAGGGCTATAATGAATAACACTTAAATTTAGTCCATCATCAATAATTGAAAACTTTCTAATAGAATTTGTATAAGCTTGAAAAAATCCAGGTCCATGGGTAGGCCCTTGGGGATTGTACCTTCCGGAAAATTCATGACCACCTGTTAAATAAAATTTGTCATAAATTTTATTAAGGTATCCACCAGTCACGGCGAATATTGTATCGGTAATTTGTCTGAAATAAGCACTAAATGGTGCTTTATTGATTACTGCATTAACAAGATCAGACACACTCACAGCTGTTAAATATGGAAATGTTATGTGGTTGGCATGAGTGCCACTGTAACCATACCCTCCAACTATATACAAATGATCTCCATCTTGAAAAAACTCCATATTTGTAGAACTTAACTGTTCTTGCATACTAATAGAAAGAGAGGATAATGGTGCAGACCATTTTTGTTGAGATGCAGGATCAACTACCATAATCTGATTATTATTTCCAGCAACATCAAATGCCGCGAAGGGCTGCCTTCGATGAAGTCCATCTAACCTACCTCCTATTAAAATCCACTTCCCATCATACTGCGCAAATGCATATGATTGAAGACCTCCAATGCCATTAAGATTCATTGGTTCAATATGTATATTAAATGGTGTCTTCTGAGAATACACTGAATAGCAAAAAAATAGAAGAAATAGCGTTGAAATTGAGTGTTTTTTATTCATAGTTTATCTTATACACAAAATTTAAAAAAATACAGGACTCACAATGTAACTTATGTTACAAAAAAGCATTTCATTTAAAAATACTAAATAAAAAAGATGGGACTTATTTGAAAATATTGAATAAAAAATGAATATAATCAACTTTTATTTATTTTTACGTATCCTAAAATGACTGTAAGAATAGATTTCAATCAATTATTTTAAATCAACAAAAAAATGCAGAAAACAATCTTTAAGATCTCTAAAATGGACTGTCCGTCAGAAGAGCAAATGATCCGATTAAAACTGCTTGACTTAAGCAACATAAAGTCTTTAAATTTTGACATTCCAAACAGATTATTAACTGTTTACCATGAAAATGATTGCACCACCATCTTTCAACGGCTAGATGAGTTAAATTTTGACACAACAATTATTAACAACGTGGCCGAAACAGATAAAGAGATAAATGACAATAACTTCAACAACGATCAACAAAAAACACTTCTATGGCAGGTTTTATTTATTAATTTATTCTTTTTTGTATTGGAAATTATAACAGGCTTTAGATCAAAATCAATGGGGCTTGTAGCTGACAGTATGGATATGCTAGCAGATAGCATCATTTATGGCCTTGCTCTTTTTGCAGTTGGTGGTACAATGATAAGAAAAAAAAATATTGCTAAATCTGCGGGGTATTTACAATTAATACTAGCTATTTTGGGGTTGTTTGAAGTAATTAGGCGTTATAAAAGTTTAGAGGAAATTCCGGAATTTCTAACAATGATATTCATTTCTACATTTGCACTTATTGGCAACATAGCTTGTTTGTATTTGCTTCAAAAAAGCAAAAGTAAAGAAGCACACATGGAAGCAAGTATGATTTTTACTTCTAATGACGTAATTGTGAATCTTGGGGTAATAGTAGCTGGTATATTAGTATTTTACACCAGATCAAAATTTCCTGATTTAATTATTGGATCAATTGTATTTTATTTAGTAGCGAAAGGAGCTTACAAAATTCTAAAATTATCAAACTAATTAACTATAAAAATTAGAATCAACAATCAATTAAAAATAGATGAAATTAATTAAAAAAATCAAAACCGCGAAAATTTGATCTTTACCTTTAGGAAACCCTTACTCCTTCACAAACTTGCTAGTGACTAATCTGCCATTTTCACTTACAATTTTGGCAAAATAGATCCCTGCTGGCAGGTCTGTTACATTCAATGCCGTTTAATTTGATTGCAGCAGGCTTTTCTTCAATTAAGCCACCTCATTTAGGGATCATGCAAGTAATCCCTCTCCAATTTAAACGCTTAACCAATAGCATTAAATTTTCCTCCCCCTATTCCTTTATCAGCTTGAGGGCATGATTAGGCGACTTGTTTAAGAACAAATAATAAAGCCCAGAGGACAATGAAGTCATATCCAACTTAGATATCTCAGCCGTCAAAATACCCCTACTAATCAATTGACCTAAGGCGTCGAATACAGTGTAAGCCTCTCCTATTAGATCCGGTTGGGCTAGGATATTAACTGAACTTTGAGCAGGGTTATTACTCAAGCTAATACATTTCTGATTGACATCAAATGCATTTGAACTTGAAGCGTTAAAAGACAATTTACAGGTATCTTTTCTACCATCATTGTAATTGAACACAAACAAAATGGTTTGGGGGTAGCAGTTTATATTACCTTTAGATGTGAGGGTTACCGGATAAGCCTGGGTAGTTTGACCAAACTGGCCGAAATAATACATATTGCCCTTGGCTACTGTATCACCATTACAATCCAACACAGCAGACACATAAGGATAATTAGCCATATCGCTTGCTTTTGCTGTATTTTGGACATTAAACCAATAGCTATTGGCATTCGAAGTATCTTGTTGACTACTCAATAATGAAAAATTGGCACAAGTGATGTTTTGCGCCTCCAACATGAAAATTGAAAAATAATAAAAGAGAAATGAAACACTGAATCGTCTAAGAAGCATCATGACACAAATTTAATGATTTCTTTCGCAAAGGAATCATTGAATCGCTACCCAAAGGCTAACACCCCTCTCGGGGCATTAGCCAATAGATAACTTATTAAACACTAATGAACGACATTTAATTTTTTATTGATAACCAATTGATTGCTTAATCCAATTTCGATGAAATAAACACCATTAGAAAGAGATTGTAAATCAATGCTATTGCTAACATCATTTATGCTCATAATCACTTTACCTTGAGCATCTCTGACAACTAAAGAGTTGATCATTTCGCCTGTGCGATTATCTAAGTTGAAAACACCAGTACTTGGGTTAGGATACACATCAAAGTTTGCTTCCAATAATGCTTTTTCTTCAACAGAAGTAGTTATGGTTATGCATTTTGTTTGACGACATTCACAATCTGATTGGTTTTTAGCAATCATAGTGATACAATATTTATTAACGCCTTTGTAGTTGTGAGATACTCCACTTTCTGTAGTTAACTCATCCGTTCCATCTCCAAATAACCACATGTAATCTATCTTTTGAGTATTGCCTAGAGGCATAAAATCAAAGTTAAATTTACCTTTAGCGTAATTGCGTTTGATTTCAAAGTCACAAGATGTTGGAATAGGATTAATAGTCACAGTCTTCACAATAGTATCAGAACAACCATCATCAATCTTAGCAACCAACGCTACTGAATAAGTGTTACTACTCACTTGGTTATAAATATGAAGCGGATTTCTTAATGTCGATGTAAAGCCATCACCAAACTCCCATTTGTATTGAATTTGACCTTGGTTCCATCTGGTTTGGTTCACAAAAGTCACATTCTCACCTGCACATTGATCTTGAACATTAAAATCTGCAATCGGCTCTTCACCAACTTTTATTTGCTTAAGCACTTCCTCAGAACAACCATTGCTTAATTGAACTCTCAATCTAACTGTTTTTGGCCCTGAAATACCCCACTTAACAACTGGAGATTCTAAATTGGAATTAGGCAAGCCATTTGAAAACAACCATAAGTAACTCGCATTTAAATTAGATGGAATTGTAGATAAATTTACAAGTCGACTTGGTGTAAGATTACAACTGTTCTCTGCATTAAAATCAGCCAATGGTGCTGGTTTAATTTCAATGGTTTTAATAAATGAATCCAAACAACCAAACTCAGAGACAACTTTCAATTTTATATTCTTTACTCCTGATTGAATGAAGTCGTATTTTGGGTTCATTTCAGTTGAAAACTGTTTGACATCTGAAAAATCCCAAATGCAACCAAATGTACCTTCTTTTATAGAAGACAAATTAGCAAAGTCAACTGGCGTATTTTCACAGAAAGTTGCATTATTGACACTGAACTTTGCAATTGGCTTTGGCATAGAGTAAGCATTTCTGTTAAACATATTAGAACAACCATTAGAGCTAGCTACCAAGGTCACTTTGTAAATACCTGACTTAGCATATACGTAACTTGGATTGCTTGAATTTGATTGACCTACTCCATCACCAAAGTCCCAATTGTAAATAATATTTCCACTACCAATACTGGTGGTATTTAATAGTTTAATTGGAGTACCATCACATGCATTAATAACTTTAAATTCAACATTTGGCACTTCATTAATGATTACTTGAAAAATTGTATCTCTTATAAATCCATATGGCGCCGTAATAGTTCTTAATTTTATGGTATAGGCACCGTGCGTTGGAAACTCATGTACAGGGCTAGTTGCGTCTGTTACAGGTGACCCATCGCCAAAATCCCATTCATAGAGTAAATTACCTGAAGACACAGTAGATAAATTATCAAAGAATATTTCTGACTTGTCACACAAGATTGAAGGCAGAATATAGCGCGGATTACCTTTTGGTGCAACTATGATACGTCTTTGGAACAATGTATCGCATCCTGTATTTAAGTCAATTACTTTAATGCGCATCCAAATAGTGCTATCTAAATAACTTTCAGGCACACGGATAGTAATACGACCATTATTGTTATGATTGTAATTAATTGCGCTTTGTGGAAGTTTGAATCCATTGGCTGA